>AUXO014726484.1_pt1 | contig 16532 bp, 9 predicted proteins | sample 768731 | NCBI WGS metagenome assembly AUXO01 (sample SAMN02715735, study PRJNA202380) | gut metagenome | biome: sheep rumen | host: Ovis aries | place: New Zealand: Palmerston North
TTGTATACAGTCGTTAACCTCTTTAAGATCGCGAAGCAAACTTCCTTTGATGTTTGGACTGTCTTTACCAAAATAGTTATCTTCAACCTCGATCTTAACATCTACATCCTTATTGTAGTAAACACTGCCTGTGTCAGCATAAATATGGTTGTCTGTAATCGGATAATCCTGTTTACCCTGATCTCCGGTGGTTTCAATAGAAACAACTTCGGGGTTGGTCTTATCAAGGATAAAGGAGGCTGTCTTCTTTTTTTCATCCTGAACCTTTAATCCGGCAATTCCACCATCGAAAACATCGTTCGAATGTCGTGAAGTATCCGTAACACTCGCAGTCACTTCGATTTGACCTTCACCGAGTTTCTGCATATCTGATGCTTTGAATTCCACTATTGCTGTTGGAGAAGCAGTGCCCTTAACCGTATTGTCCTCCTCTTCTGGAATCTTTATTGTAAGCTTGCTGTCCTCCACACCTGTTGTTCCGGGATCAAGCACCTGGCTTATAACTTTTCCATTATCCTTATTCTCAATCTTTACTTTGTAGGAATAAAGAGGAGTAACATCACTCTTTTCGCCGATTTCTACGGAAATACCGCAGTTGTCCGCTTTATAATAATACTCATCTCCATATTTCCCACCGTCAGACATGGAAACCTTCAGTTTAGGGGCGCTCATATCAAGGATAAAGGAGGCTGTCTTCTGGTCTCCATCCTTATCCTTTAATCCGATAATTCCATCATCGAAAGCATTGTTTACATTCTGTGAAGCATCCGTAACACTCGCAGTCACTTCGATATGACCTTCACCGAGTTTCTGCATATCTGATGCTTTGAATTTCACTTTTGCTGTTGGAGAACCAGTGCCCTTAACCGTATTGTCTTTCTCTTCTGGAATCTTTATTGTAAGCTTGCTGTCCTCCACACCTGTTGTTCCGGGATCAAGCACCTGGCTTATAACTTTTCCATTATCCTTATTCTCAATCTTTACTTTGTAGGAATAAAGAGGAGCAACATCATCATCGCCACCGATTTCTACAGTAATACCGCAGTTATCTTCCTTAAAATAATACTCACCTTCATATTCCTGCCCATCGGACATAGTGACCTTCATCTTAGGCACAATCGTATCAAGAATATAGGCGGCTTCCGCGTCTTTCTTATTATCGGCACTGTCACTGCTGGAAGCAGTCACTTTAATATGACCATCGCCGAGTTTTATCACATCCGAAGCGGCAAATGTTAGTTCTGCGAAGGCAGAGGCAGAGACCGTCTCCTTCTTCTCTTCCTCTTCCGGAATATTTGTGATTAGCTCGCAGCCTTCTTCACCCGTCTGAAGCGTCTTGCTGATTACGTTTCCATTATCCGTATTCTCAAGCTTTACTTCATAGGAATAAAGAGGAGCATAGTCATTTTTATTACCGATGTTCACGGTAATAGCACAATTGTCCGCTTTAAAGTAGTACTGGTTGTCTCCGTTTTCATCCGCATATTCAAAAGCACCGGGGGCATCAATGGTAATGTCAGGTTCAGTATTATCAAACTTCAGTTCATAACCATCAGATTCAATACTATTTCCACAGAAATCGATTGCAGTCACGGTAAGCGTGAAGACACCATCCAGCTGCGGTCTATTCTCTTTCTCGTTTTCCTGGCCTTTGATTTCCGAGCCCTTTGTTATCGTTTTGTACCATTCTATTTGCTCAACCGTAGACGGGGCTCTATCTCCTTTAATTAAAGAAACGTTTTCATAGTTGGGAACTACACTTCCGTTACTGTCTTTAAGTGTATATGTCATAAAACGAATACCGGAATATTCCTCACGGGTATTGCTGTCGGTATCATCCGCTGTAACTGTAAATGTATGGTTCTTCGCAAAATCCGCATTATCCAGGGTTACTGTCAGAACAGGCTTATCCCGTTCAAGTACAAGCATATGGATACTCTGATATGCAACATTAGCTCCATTTTCGACACCGGAAACGGAATCCACTTCTGTTTCCTTACCATCTATAACAAGATTGTTCTTTGCTTCAATAGCTTTATTCGCAAGATCAGAAGCTTTTACAAATACAGTACCTTTTGCCTTCGCAGTGACATCAAACTCGTATTGCGATGAAGACTCACCTGCTTGTCCCTGTTTCTCTTTCAGAGTGACCTTTTTCCATTTATCTGACGCAATTTTCTCCACATCTGCGTTCTTATCGCCGACATAGTAATATACATTGTCCAGGTCAACACCCGATCCGCTGTCTGTAATCGTAATGGTGTATGTGACTTTTGCATTGGAGATATCAAGACTACCAGACGTAATGTCTGCATTACTTGCTACATAATTGATAGTTGGTGCTTTTGTATCAATCCAGATTGCATAAAGATTTACAACGGCCTTATCTTCAGCTGTCATATTAAGGACAAGTTCTCCATCCTTATACCATATGCATCCTTCTGCGCCGTCTTTGTCTGTAGCCCAGACATAACTTGAAAAACCGTTTCTTCTAAAGTTTACTGTGTCCAGATTCTTAGCTTCACCATATTTAAAACCTGTCTGAACAACAGTTTCCTCGGCATGCTTTCCCTCTGCAATATAATTGGAATGGAATTTAACTGAATATTCGTGCTCATTCCACTGCGCATAAAGGGTCACTTCCGCACTATTTGCAGTTGCCAGATTCTCCATGCTTTCATCTTCATAAGCTGTTCCACTGCCGTCTGCTGCTGTGTTCCATCCGGTGAAATCATATCCTTCTCTGGTAAATACGTTCTTGAACAGTTTTCCCCCGTCATCATAAACGCGTTCCTGAGGTGTTGACATCTCACCTTCTACATCATCCGCATTTTTTTCATAATTTATCTTGTAGGAGTTCGCCGTCCATTTGACATACAGAGTAAGCGGAGCGGAAATCTGTTCTGCTTCGCTGTCATCAAACATGTACTCATCCGAGTACTCCTTTGTGTCTTTGTCATATGTCTTGTAAAAACCCGCAAGTGTGTATCCTGTTTTCTCCAGGCTGCTCTCCGCGTCGCTCTTGTTTAGGTTTTTCTTTTCTTCAACATAGACAGGCGAATTTTTCTCTGCATCTGTCTCAAAAGAAACCTTGTACAGCTTTGTATAGTGAGCATACAGCGTAATGACCTTGTCAATGCCGGTCCCTTCATATTTACTCGTCCGGGCTTCATCTGTATACCAGCCTTCAAAGCTATAGTGCAAGTCCGCGCCGTCTACATTGTCAATTTCGGGCTCGGGGCAGGAAGCCTTCTCTCCCGACTCGACCCATTCGTTGATTTTGTCTTCGGACAGTGTTCCCTCTGCTCCATTTTCTCCTGTAACGTAAGTGACTTTATAGGAGATTGTCTCGTCCCACTTGGGTTTCACATTCCAGCTTTCTACAATGTCTGTATTTTTACCCAACACCTTACTGTCATCCGAAGAACTAACCCAGCTGTCAAGAGAATACTCTTTCTTTTTGCCGTCTTCCGTTTTAGAATCACGTTCCAGTCCAGGAAGATCATTTCCAAAAGTAGAACCATACTCCTTCGTCACTGTTATAGAAGACTTATTCCTGTCCTTTTCATCTGTGAATTTTCCATCTTCTGCATTAAAAGTGACATTAAATTCCTGAGTTTCCCAGTGTGCAGTCAATGTAGTATCTTCAGTAATCTCCGTATTAGAGTACTTATTTTCTCCCAGATACCAGCCCTGGAAATCATGTCCGGCATAATCAGGCACTGCACCCAGATTATCAGAAGGAACAGTCGCACCCTTATCGATTGTGACAGACTTCTTAGCCTCATCCATTGTTCCGCCTGCAGGATCAAATGAAACCGTAACGGTCTCCTGCCATACTGCAGTGAATGTCGCATCACCGTCTACTGTGTAAGTGCTTCCTGCCTCATAGGTGCTGTCGCCTTTTTTCCACTCAACAAAACGGTTTCCGTTTTTAGAAGGTGTAGGAAGCGTAATCTCTTTTCCGTTTCTCGTTTTGATAGTATCTTCATCCGACTCCGCGAACTCGATTGAATACAGATTGTAGAATGTTACTTTCTCTGTATTGCTCTCAATCTTGCTGCCGCTGGTCTTTCCCCTCGCGACGCAGTAGACCTCAAACTCTTTTTCACTGTTTTCCAAAGACGACACGGATAATTCGTATTTTTCTCCGCTTTCCTTTTTTTCGCCGTCCAGATACCAGTCAACGGAGAAGTCTTCCGCCTCTGTGTCTGTGGATTCTTCGGCTTTGAATTCTACTGAAGCCTTAAATGTTATAGTGTCTCCGACATCCGCTTCATTTTTGTCTGCAGAGATTGATAGAGTATAACCATTCGAAGTCTCTGCAAAGAGCGGCTGTGCCGGGAGAAATGTAACAATCATGGCAAACGAGCAGAATAAAGCAATCGCCCTTTTCCATACGGATTTTGCCCAACTCTTCATAACCTTGTTTCCTTCCTGCTTTTGTTTCATGATTAGGGTTTATACACATCCCTATACGGGAATGCGTTCTTCCGTGTGCGTGATAATGGCTTTCTGTGTGATTCGGAAAGAGCTGTTCGGTGCCGATACACAATTCTGTGCGCCCAGAACAGCCTCCTCCTGTCCAGCAGAAAAAATGTCAGGCTGCTGATCGGAGAACTTCATGGTATTGCCGCTCGGCTTCGCGTATCCCGAATGTCCGGACGGGGCAGTATTTGCCCCCGCATGTGCCGATGCTTCCTGCGGAGACTGCGTTTTCCCCGCAACCGTAGATTTTACGGTTATGCCACCGCTGTTTCGCAGATCAGACTCCGTGTCATCCCGCAATTTACCGGTCCGGAGATTTCTCGCGTTCATCTCCTCAATCGTCTTCCGTTGTGCCCGACCTGTCTCTATCAGGAAAATATCCTTAATGTCCAAGAGGAAAAACAGGGCAACAGCAAGCACAGCTGCCGCAATGGCGATTACAAAACAGATTCTCGATGCCGACTGCAAAAAAACAATGTCGTCAAATGCGCTCATCATTCCCTCCTTTCCTATTGGTCTGTGCCCGATGCGTCTGAATTAGTGTCGGTATTCTCCGTGTCTTCAGATATGGTACTGCCGTTATCTGCCTGTTCCTGTATTTCCACAGGAGCAGACGTTCCAGAAGGAGCAGCGTGTACAGTGGCGTTGAAGTAATCATCGAGCGCCGCTTCCGCTTTCTGCAGATTCTCCTTTACGCGAGCGATTTCCTCTCTGTAGAAAGAGGAACTGCCGACAGACTGGTTTAAAAATGTTTTGGCGCGCTCCAGTGTCTCTCGCATGTTGACTTCCGTTACACCCTGCTCGTTGTAATTTATGATCCTGGGACTGTTCAGTTCGGCGGCTACTTCATCACATATTCTAATCGGATAACCTATATCACCTGTCTGATCATTGAGACCGTTGAGATCCTTTGTCAGTTCGTCCAGTTTATCCCAGTATTCCCGATAGTCTGAGTTGCCCTTAATCTGCCCCCGCTTGATCTCCGAGTCGCTCTTAATCCTCTTTTGGTACGCCTCCGCAAGTTCGAGTAGCAGCTGGGCTTCTCCCAGCTTCTGTCCGCTCAGTCCGCCGGATTCTACAGCGCTTCCCAGAAATTCTTTCGCGTTGCCTTTCCCGCTCGGATAATTAAGAAAAATCAAGGATCCAAAGCGCAAATTGAAATCCGCATAGGTCTCGGTGTCCTGTTCTTTTAGAATATCGATATTGAACTTCCGATGTGACGGATCTCCCTCTCTGCTATGAATGCTGTCTACAATCTCGTTGTAATCAGCAGATGTAATCTCCGCCAATGTCTCCACATCATCAATCATATTTTGATAAGCCTCCGGTCTGCCCGGATTCAGATCCATCGCTGCTTTGTAATATTCGGCTTTCTGTGTGAATTCCGTTACTGAAGCTGAGTTGGAAATAAACCTATCATACATTTCTCCTCGCGTATTGGAATATGCTACGCGAAATCCAATACCTGCCAAGAGGGCGAGCAGAGAAACACCTATACAGGCAAGAAATCCGTAAAGGCTTCTCTTGCGCCTTGCTTTTTCCTTGTCGTCTTCCTTATGAACATTTTGCAAGGCATACATCAGCTCTGCGCAATTCTGGTATCTGTTTACAGGATCCGGCTGACAACATTTAATGATGATCTTCTCCAGACCGCTGCCCTTAAGATGCGGCAGAAAGTTTCCGATCGGATGAATAACAAAGTTCGTATCCGCCGGACTGTATCCTGTAACCAAATGGTACATTGTAGCGCCGAGGTTATAAATGTCGGTCCGCCCATCTGTCTGTCCGCGTCCGCCAAACTGCTCAGGGGCAGCATATCCGCGAGTTCCAAGCCAGGTCGTATCCTCATTACGCGTATCCTTGTATTCTCTCGCAGTACCAAAATCAATGAGTGTGACATCGCCGCTCGGCCTCAGCATAACGTTAGCGGGCTTCATATCCCTGTAAATGATAGGAGGCCGTCTGCTATGCAGATACCCAAGAACATCACATAGCTGCTTAGCCCATTCAACCACCTTTTCCGGATGCTGGGCTCCTTCTATATCAAGAAGATGTTGCAGACTGTTTCCCTCGATATAATCCATAACGATGATGAAGCTGTCATCCTTATCGATTACATCAATAATACTTGGCAAGTTGGGGTGGTTCAGTTTCTTGAGCATCTCCGTCTCGGCGACAAGTCCCTGGCTTACAACCGTTGTGTCATTGCCGCCGTCCTTGCGTACCTCTTTGATCGCCCATGTTTTATTGGCTCTCTCATTTAACGCCAAATAGACCACGCTCATTCCTCCGTGGCCTATTTCATTCAGTATCTTATATTTTCCGTCTAATAGAGATCCTACTTCCAGCATGTATCCTTCTCCCTGCCTTTCCTGTTTCTCTCTGTTTACTAAAAACTTTAGAAAAGTTTTACAAGAATGGCACTGATATTATCATCCTCGCGGCGGTCAATATTGAGTCTGGTCATTTCCACAAGACGTTGTTTCATGATACTTTCATTCGTCATATACGACGGATGAAAAGCACGATAGAATTCCTCCGGGCTTATGACATGTCGAAAACCGTCACAGCACAGCATAAAAACATGTCCCGCTGCGGTTTTGCCGTGGGAAAAAACCGGTCTGACAATCTGACTGGCGCCGATACATTGCAGAAGAACACTTCGCTGTGGATCTGTCAAACTTTGTACCTGTGTCATACGGCCTGCATCGATTTCGCGCTGTACATAGGTCTGATCCTTTGTCAGCTGGTAAATCTTATCCGCCAAAAGGTAAACTCGGGAATCTCCGACATTAAGCGTGTAGTAATCTTCTCCGATAATCAGGACAGCAGTCGCTGTTGTACCCAAAGCAACATGCAAGCTTCTGCCATAGTTTTCAATCGCACGGCTTGTCCGTTCAATTAGAATGGCCCATTGGTTCCAGAGCAATTCCTCCCTGATCAATCCATTACCATTTTCCTCAAGAAAAACCGGAAACTCTTTTTCAAACCAATCGGCAAATGCATTCACCATGGCTGCACTTGCGACCTCTCCCTTTGCCAATCCGCCCATGCCGTCACACACAGAGGCAAACAGAATGTTTCCACGTTCCGTACTTGCCTGCATAATAATCATGGAGTCTTGATTAGTCTTCTTCCTGGTACCCACATCAGTATGGGTTGCTGTAAGAAAATTCATTATTCACGTCTTCTCTTTCGTATACTGTCTGCAGCTTATACATATGTCTGCCTGCCCACAGATACTGCGGGCAGGCAGACACGTTTTCTACAGATACTATCTTTTATGAATGATGTGTTTACGAAACATCAGTCATTCCGTCAACGTGTCTTGTCCAGGCAGGAATCATTCCCTTCTCAACAAAATGTCTTTTACAAATGCACTCCGTCATTTTTCCATTCGCTCAAAAAGCTGACATCTGCTTAAAAAGCATTGTATGTAAACTCTTCATCAGCAAAGGTAATCTTATCACCGCTGTTGATACGGACTTCCTGATTGGCAGTCGCTCTTACAGAGTTGACGAACGTGCAGTTAGTACTATTCTGGTCAACAACATAGGCGCTGCCGCCGCGGTTCACGATGATTGCATGGAGACGGCCGACTGCTGTGTTGTCGCTGATGCAGTAGTCAACGCGGCTGCGCTCACGACCAACCTTGAACTGATCCTTGTTGATTACGATAGATTCGCCGGTTTTTGTACGGACCAGTGTGCCATAATTTTCGCCCTCACTCAGTACGGTTGTGGCATTGCTGTCGCTGCCGAGAACAGTGGTATCTGCTGCGCCGCCGAGAACGGTCGTGCCTGTTTCGGGCTTGCCGGCATAGCTGTCAAATCCGCCTGCAGGTCCATAGCCGGGAGCGGGACCGGATCCAGCTGCAAAACCGGACATATCAGGACCGGGGCCATATGCAGGAGCTTCCTGCTTCTTACCGGGCTTAAGCATAACAATTACGATAATCAGGATGATGATAGCTGCGATAATTGCAACGATTGCAGCTATTGGCAGGCCTCCTGCTTTAGTCTCTTCAGTCTCTTCAGTTTCTTCGGCTTCTTCAGTTTGTACAGTCTCAGTGGCTGTGCTGGTTCCCAGAGCAGATCTTGCACTTGAAAGACGGGCAGTTGCTGCGTCCACTTCCTCCTGTGTCGCATCTTCCTTGTTCAGGACAGTCTGCGCATTAGAAATTGCATTATTGAACTCGTCAACTACCGCTGCGTCTTTTCCTTCAATATTGGGATTTGCAGAAGCAGCTATCTCGTTCTGAAGGGCAGTCTTGTTTACTGCACTGCTGTCAGTGTCATCTACTGGTTCAGCAGGAGTGGTGATATTTGTATATTCGATTCCAAGGGGATCCATCATGGACACAAGTTCGGATACAGCAATAGCGCTCATATAATCGACCTGAGTGCCATCCTCGGAATGCGCCTTCTGCGTAATACCGATTACACTTCCAGCATAGTCAACCAGCGGTCCACCGGAGCATCCGCCCGGCATCTGTGCTGTATGGACAATAGCACTTACTGTTCCTTCATTACCCATACGGTTGATCATACCGAAGTTTACAGTAACATCATCACTCGTATAGGTGTTCTTGTCGATAATCGCACCGACAAGACCGGGGAATCCAAGTGTATAGCAGGGAGCAGTAGGTTTTATCTCACCTGTATTGACCTTCAGATAAGTGCGGTTCTTAAGAGGCTGCTCCATTTTCAGGACTGCCAGATCTGCAATATCACTGTGTGTAACTACAGTAGCTTTGATTGTCTGATCACGGTAAACGCTAATATGAATCTCTTTACGCTCATCCGCCTGCTTCTCAGAAAGGTCCAGAGTCTCAGTAATATATTTCTTGGTCTCTTCATCATTATAATCAAAGAACGCTACATGTGAGCAGGTGACCACATTTGTCTCATTGACAAGGAACCCTGTTCCAGCCTGTACCGGAAGAAACTTACCAGACTCCTTATCCCTTACGCCAGTGACTACCTGCAGCACGCCGCTTTTATCCTCTTCTACTGCGGTATTCCCCTGTGCATCCTGCGTACCAGCACCAAACGCAGGAAGGCACAATGCTAAGACCATGCACAGCATGAGCGCCAATGTCAGCAAGCGTTTGAAACCTATTTTTGCTTTCATAAACAATCCTCCTTTTTCCGGCCATGTTATATTGAGAAATACTTTTATCGCCGGCAGTCTTGTTCCGGAAAACAGTTGTCCACCGTCTTCCCGCTCCAATTTCACGAAGCCGTGTTCCATTGATGTTGTTTACATAAACCAAGGCATTATGAACATAGTTAAAGGCGAAAAGTCCTGTCACTATCTACAGTGCTGTCTGTCAAGATACAAAAAAGACAAATACCATGGTTGTTTACATCGTTTTTTATTTTACGACATATCTAATTAAAATACCAGTATATTATTCACAATATGGACACAATTTTTAGGATGCTATAGAATCCATCTTTCCAAGCAATACATATCATTTTGTGTAAGGGCATTACAGCATGGATTTGTTTTGACCAAAGCAGTCACGATCCTAAGGCCCGCCTTGTTTCTTCTTTATTTAGTAACAGGCGCAACCTGAATCTGCTATTCATAATAGAAATCACGTGCAGCACTCCCTTTATGTTTATAATCCAAGGAATATTTTTCTATAAAATACCGTTTTCGGAACTGTAAATGTTCTTTTCATGATAAACGACACATAAACAAAGACGAACATCATATAGAATGACTCGGATATAAATATATATATATATCGTATAATAATATACGATATATCAACTTATCTAATATCTACTTTTATGTATAAAATGTATAATTGTAACCTATAGTATATGTTTCATTCAAAGTCATAACTGGCTTTGAGTAATTTGCTCCACGAGGACGTTCACAAAGCCACAAAAAAATAAGCGGTACATGAAAATACAGTGACAAACGAATAGTCGCCGGTACTCGTTGGAGCGCTCTCAATGCGGGGTACTTTAATGTCTCGAGAAAAGTCGAAATTTGATGTTCTTAGAAAAATAGAACACGAACGACACAGAAGAAACTGGACGGAATATACCCTTGCCAAAAACGCTGGTATTGCGCAATCTACAATTTCCACATGGTACCGAAAGCAACTTCAACCATCAATTGCATCGATCGAAAAAATTTGTACAGGATTTGGAATCACTCTCTCAGAGTTTTTCAAAGAAGATGAGAAAGGAAATCAACTTACTATGACAGATGATCAGCGTGCACTTTATGAAGAATGGATCAAACTGTCGCCTTCTCAAAAACGGGCATTTATTAATCTTCTCAAAAGTATGAATGATTAAAACACCATACTCCCCTGTATATATTAGCCAGTAATATATACAGGGGAGTATGCTTTCCCTATGCTCTCTTAATAAGTACTTTCGATACAATCCTCCTCGATTGACCCAGAAAAAAACTCATCGTTTATCCCGGTCAATAAAGCTGAGGGCAATCATGCTGAAAGCAACACATCCTGCCGCAATACTTAAAAGAATCAGCCATATTAGAGCCAAGTTTACGTCTTCTGCTTTCTGCCACGGATTCTCTGTCGCTAAAGTTAATAGATATGGATCATTCCTTACCGAATCAGTTGTACATGCAATGGACATTAACCCGTTCATGCCCCACTTACTGATTGTGAGATTGGAGATTATATCCGCAACCCCTTCCAGTTCAAATACCACCCCCGCCAAGATCAGCTGCACAATAAGGACGAAAGGCATCACAGTCATAGCCGAATTAGTATCCTTGACAATGCAGGATACCAGAATAGCCATCATGTCTGAAACAAATACTGTGAGATACAAGGTAATATACAAATCTAAGGGAAGTGGAAATATCAATCCTTTATTCGGCAGATTTGCGGCATTTTTGAGAAGTACGACAGCCAGTACAATCATAGCTTCGGCAGCACACAGTGCTGCCTCAAAGATTACATGAGCCAATATATAGGAGGAGATACGAAGACCTGTGCGGTGTTCCCGCTTAATGATAGCTCGTTCCCGACATACAGACTGAATTGAATTGAACAGTCCCACCCATATACAGGCACAAATTATAGAAAAACAGCTGTTTTTGGTCTGCGGATAGGCACGGAATGTCTTTTCACTTGTGACCATAGCAATCAGTCCAATAATAATCAGTGTGGAAATCAGGTTTTTCCACTGCTTCTCATTATTAAACAGACGCCAACATTTACCTACGTAAATCCGTATCTGCTCTTTTCGTCCTATTCGGTTTCCCATCATCCCCCCGACACATGACGCTGGCTTTGATACTTCTGCATAAAATAATCAGCCATTCCATCTCCACCTTCGTCTTTACGATTTATGCGGCCAACTACTTGTTCCAATGTTTTTGTTTCAAAAAAGCGGCATGTCTCACCCGGCGTACCGAAAAAGGCCAGATGTCCACAATCATCCTTCGCGCTTTTTGCAAGAACAATAATTTTGTCAAACAATTCAAAAGCACGATCCGGCGAGTGAGAAATCACCATAACTATCTTTCCCTGATCGGCAATTTGCCGAAGATTTGTCATCAGTTCTTTAGCCATAATGCCATCAAGTCCGGAATCCGGTTCATCCAGGAAAAACAGAGACGGATTCCCGATATATTCCACTGCAATACTTAATCTTTTTCGTTGACCACCGCTGAGTTTCCCCACTATAGAATCTTTTTCCCTTATAAGGCCAAACATATAGAGTGTATACTGGACACGCTGTTCACGTTGTTCTTCAGTCATTGTATCCGGCAAACGCATACGTGCCGCATTGTCCAATGTGTCATAAACCACATCATCCATGCGAAGAAGATCTTGTTGAGGGACATAGCCAATCTCATATTTCATTTTTTCAAATTCCCGATATATATCAGAGGAACCGTAAACAATCTTTCCCTTTGCCGGCTCATATCCCATAACGGCATTCATGAAAGTCGTCTTTCCGGCACCGGATCCGCCCAGAATCAGAACCAGAGATCCACTATCAATACAGAGATTGACATCTCGCAGAATAGTTTTTTTACGCAGTCGATTCCAGACTACTTTTTCTCTGATACTTATGATGAGCGACTTTTTGTCTGCAGCAGATAAGTTTTTTTTCTGTATCTCAATTTCCGAAACAGATTTTTCCGACGTCATCACTTCCGGCACAGAATCTCTTGTTTGTTTTTCTTCCTTATCTTCGGGAAGATTCCATTCTTTCTTTGTATCAGGAGATATATTATCCCACTTATTCTGTAAGGAAGGAGCTTTATCCTCCTGAAACAGGATATAATTCCCCCTGAAAACAAACAAATGCTTTGCTATACGTATCACGTCCATAGGCCGCAGAAGTACTGGATTTACAATCTGTTGCCCGTTCAGTTGAACTCCGTTAAGGCTGTTATTGTCAATAAGAGCCCATCCATTTTGTGCGCATACAAATGAAGCATGATTCCGTGAGGCAGTCCTGCCTCGTAAGGAAATATCTTTCCCCCGGCCCACTTCAAGCGTCCTCATCTCCGGTTCCAAGGGAATATTTGTCCATCCGGTATCCTCTGGATTGTCTGTAGTCACAACCATCACAATGTCATGCAGCGAGACTACACTGTTTTTCGCATGGATTCGGAGGACACTCCCATCTCCAACTCTCTCCGGTTTCATCGGTTCAAGCTTTTGGTCATTAATAGTAGTGCCGTTTGAACTGCCAGTATCCGTAAATACAACTACATCTCCATAAGTCCTGAAGACACCATGCCTGCGAGATACAGTCAATGCGTCAGAATACAAGTCCGGCACATAGCTTTTTGTTTTTCTTCCAAAATATTGTGTTCCGGCCAATTCAAAAACCTTTACATCGTCTTCATAAAAAATGTAAAGAAGGGGTTTTTTGACGAATCCATCTGATTTTCTTGTTTTCTTTTCAGTTTTTTCTTTCGCCATAATTAAGTCCGTCCATGTTTTTGTGCTGTATTATATGCCGGATTCTTTTGTGAAGAATGTAAACTCTTCATCCGCAAGGCGGATAGTAGACTGATTCTGAAGATGTATTTCCTGATTCTGAGGAATCATCGTCCCGTTAACATACACATGATTCGTGGATTTCAAATCAATAATAAAATATTCCCCGTCGTGAAAAACAATATCTGCATGATGCCTTCCAATTGCTGAATTATCTCTGATCACATAGTCCACCTCTCTCAAATTACGGCCTATGCGGAGGCGAGGAATACACAATGTAATGTGTGCATTATCCTTCCGCCGAATCAGGTATGCCTCAGGTTGTTCCACAGAAAGTGACTGCAGTATTCTTGTCTCTCGCAGTTCCTCTGTCGCTAAAGCCGGTTTCTTATGTTCTGCGCGCTCCGCCTCTTCTCTGGCCTTTCGCTCCTGTTCTGCACGCTCTGCCTCTTCTCTGGTCTTTCGCTCCTGTTCTGCGCGCTCTGCTTCTTCTCTGGCCTTTCGCTCCTGTTCTGCGCGCTCTGCTTCTTCTCTGGCCTTTCGCTCCTGTTCTGCACGCTCTGCCTCTTCTCTGGTCTTTCGCTCCTGTTCTGCGCGCTCTGCTTCTTCTCTGGTCTTTCGCTCCTGTTCTGCGCGCTCTGCTTCTTCTCTGGCCTTTCGCTCCTGTTCTGCGCGCTTGGCCTCTTCCTGCGCTTTACGTTCCTGTTCTGCGCGCTCGGCCACTTCCCGAGCCTTTCGCTCCTGCTCCGCGCGCTCGGCCACTTCCCGAGCCTTTCGCTCCTGCTCCGCGCGCTCTCTGGCTGGGCGCCCCTGCTCTACTACAAAAGCCTGTTCTCCGGCTATTCCTTCTTCTGACCTTGTATTGAACAAAACGGGTTTTTCACGATTCAGAAAAGGATCCTGCCCCCTAAAAGAAAGACCTTTTCCTTCAACGATCGTATCCTGATTTGAGCTGTCTTCAAACCATGTAGGAACAGAATCGAAGTTCTGATATTCCTGAGAATTAATACTCGTATCGTCTTCCATTACGGTATCTTCAGGTTGTGTAGAGAAGTGCATTCCCATACCATCGTTCAAAACAGTTTCATCGTTGCTCATAAAGCCCTGATCAGGCACATTGTTAATAGGTGGCACTACATACTCATAGCCAGCCTGAATATTACTTTTATCGAAAAATCCAGAAGCATTTTCAACCGCTTCCATCCTTTCACGATAATTAAACATCAACAAAGCAAAACAGACCGAAGCAACGCCTGAACACAGTGCCTGTAGTTTTCCTAAACCCGGTGCTGTGAAAACAGCTACAAGACTTGAAAATGTACCGACCATTGTAATAACGCCGATATAGATAGAGCCTACCTTAGATGCAGAACCACCGGACACAATCGTTTTTGTTTTTGACAACATTTTCTGAAGCTTCCAGTAATAAGCAATCGCTAACAGCATGAAGCCGACAAAAGACAGGACAACTATTCCTGCAACTGCAAATGCCCCTTTAGAATTACTGTCAGCCATTCCTGACACTGCTCCTATTAAAGAAATTATTCCAAGTGCGCTAAATACTGTTATAACAATCAAAGCAACAAAGCTGATGATTGCCAATACACGTAAAATAGTAAATCCAGTTGTAGCAAACGTACTACCGTTTTCTTTCTTAGACTCTTTGAAAATAAGCCATAACGCTACTGCTGTCAGGATTGCCGGAATATTGCCAATCAAAGTTCCTGCAAAACCGACTGCACCGATACTCGAACTGTACATCTGCATGTACTTGTGGATTTCCTCTGCCCCGGCGCCCCCCGGTGCCATATTCATTAACTGCCCTAAAGAACTTGTCATGGACGAAGATGCAATTCCCGTTGCGATAAAGCTCAAGATAATTGCCACCGTATAAGAAATAACAGCAGCAAGAAACATACTCGATGTACCCATTTCGCGTACGACGCGGAGTCCTGATGTATCTTTACCATTCATTTGAACCGGGTTTTCAATCGAATTATACCTTCTTACTCCATTCTTATTCTCTGCCGCAGATATAGATTCAGCACTTGCTATGTAGTCAAGTCGAGTTCTGCAATACGAACAATTACGCTCTCCATCAGGAATCATCTTTCCACAATTTGGGCAATACATTTCCCACCTCCATATACAGGTTCACCGAAAGAACATATAAAAGGATAAAGAGTACTAGTAAATAATATACCACGTTGTATCAATAAAATAAATTCGATATTTATAACCATCTGAAAAAAAGCTGGAAACCCGGGCTGTTTCCGGTATTTCCAACTCTGTTTCTAAAACACTTCATTAATATTTCTTCAAGCGTAAAACTACTGGACAGTTAAAAGTTCTTAGTTGATTTGATAGCTTATTCAAAAATAGGCAGGTGCCCATACCGTCATTTTTTTGTAGCCTGCTACTATGTAGGCGTGGACGTGCTCCCCCGTTACTTTTGCTCGTTTTTTTGTTGGTGGTTTCCACCCCCCGATTGCCAAGTAACGCACTGTTTTGCTCAGGTTCATCGAAGATATCCTTTTTTCTTTCCGCAGCTGCTTCAGCCACAGGGCATCGTTTCACTGGTTTGTACTTGGAGTGGTCGGTTTCTTGCTCCGCGGGGATCAGCTGGGGGTAACTTCCATCATCCGGGACCTTTCCCTGATGCCCGCATGTTACGAACTCCTCATACATTTTTTCCTTTCCGGTGCATGGAAACCCGCGTGCATCCAAAAAATGGTATGCATTCCTTGCCTCAAAGACTCCGCACTGGAAAGTGAAAGGAAAGACAGTACTGGCAAGTGACGGTGTAAAACAATACAAAGAACATTCTACATGGCCGACGTGAAAAAGCTGTTCCAGAAATCAGAAAACATCTTGAAGCCTGAGTGCATCTTCGGCCACCTGTTCGGGGCTGTCGGCCGCCTTGCAGGAAATGCTCTGCTCCCATCGGACTGCATGCGCCGCAAGGCGGAAAAACACATTGTGCGAGTCGTTTTATAATGTAAAAAGCCGCATCCGCTGCGTATTTGATTTTACGCGGCCGGATACGGCTTCTTTTTTTGTTTGTTTTTATCACAAATACAATTGG
>AUXO017735030.1_pt1 | contig 16529 bp, 9 predicted proteins | sample 768731 | NCBI WGS metagenome assembly AUXO01 (sample SAMN02715735, study PRJNA202380) | gut metagenome | biome: sheep rumen | host: Ovis aries | place: New Zealand: Palmerston North
TAATTCACAAGTATTCTATCATATGCCAGAAAACATTTATTCTGGTTTTAATACTAGTGAAAATAACCTATTATCATTGAAAGATAAACTTACTGAAATGAATCTTAATATAGAGAAATATAGTGAGATTATTGAACAGAATATGAATAAGAAATATTCAGTATTCTTAGAAGTAGATAATCAGTCATTTGAACTTTATTCTGGAAGTATAAACAGAATTAATATTAATGATACTTCTCTTAGTGATTCATTTATCAAGAAATCTATGAGAATTATTATCAAGAACTCTGGAGAAAGTCCAGTTAAGCTTTATTCTCAGTTCCCTGGTAATATGAATATAGCTCTTATAGAAGATAATAGAGAGTCTTATTCACAATATATACAAAATTATGAGCGTGTTCCATTGATAGTAAATAATCAAATGGCACCACAGACTCTTGGACAATGGATTTATTTCAGACAAAATTCTCCTTATACTAAAGAAGATATTTATATAAATGATGAAAATCAGAAACTTCAAGATAAAGCTAATATTAATGGTAATCTTACTTGGGAGCAGAACTATTCTAATTATATGAGAGAAGATAATTCACAAATTTTATATCCATATAAAGATCATGGAAGTATTAAGATTAATCTTTCAAAGAATATTTGGATGGGTATGAAATGGAATATAAATGAAGGATTTACAAATAATTATGGAATAAGTTCAATTAATTCAGATGATGATAGTGTAATTGATTATACAAATAAGACATTTGATAATTTCTATCATTATACAAATGTTTCTGATGGAACAAATATATATCTTATGAGATTTGAAGATATTAAATATTCTAATGGACATAAGATGATATGTCTTACTGAGAATGATAATATAAATGATTTCTCTCAAGATGGTGCTAAATATGGACTTAATACTTCTATAAATAATTATAATGGAGCTTTCTTCTATCCAGATATAATTCATAGAAATAATATATCTATAGATGGTACTGATATGAATCCTAATAATTCTGAGATTATAGAAGTAGGTAAAGAGATAACAGTTCCTCTTACTTTTGAATATTGTCTTGGAAATACTATTGGAGGAAATAATATTATTAAATCAATTAAAAAGAGTCTTTATTTTGATTTGAAAGATTCATTATTTATGGATCCTAAGAGCTTTATGATTGAAATTACTGTCAATAATAATTATTCATCACTTAATAATTATATTGATGGAACAATATTATCACCAGAAGGAGAATAAAAATACAAGTAATTAAAGAATGAATAATAAATTATCAAGATTAAATCAAGTTAATGTATCAACTTATTTAACAGATTTAAAACCAGGTGTTGGTGAATTAGATACTCAAGGAGCTTTAGTAGTCCTTGATAATACTGGTGATTCTAATATTCAGAATTTAATATCATCTTATTATGGATTCTTTATTGATGATGTTTTTATAGCTGGTGGATATGGATTTAAATCTTTAGATGAATATAAAAATTTTACAAAGAAAATTAATAAAATAGATGATGTATCTTCATATACATATTATTTAGCTAATAAAATAGATCAACAAGAATTTAGTTTTGATTTTACATATACAGGAGATTCTAATATAATGTCTCCAGAATATAATTCTTATGGATTTATTTGTTCTTATAAAATTTTTAAAGTTAGTTATACAGATAATTCTTATATATTAAATCTTTCAAATCAAGTTAATATAAATTATCTTAATAAAATTGAAATAGAACCACTAACAATCACAGATTTAGATTTTGAAGATACAAGTATAAATAGTAGATTTGAATATAAAGTAAATCTTAATTATAATAATGGATCTGTTAAGACAAACTATAATGATGGAATTAAAATTTATACAAATAATGAATTAATAACAGAATCTGGACAAACTTTTTATATATCTAGACCTTCTGGAAAATATTTAGCAGATATTAATATTGATATTAAGAATTCTAGAGGAGAAACAATATATACTTATAATATACCTAATATTGCAAAATGGGTTGGTAAGTTGTCATATAATCCTAATAAAATTTTAAATAATACTACTAATTATAATGTTTGGGAATCTAGTAATTATATTAATTTCAGAGATACTAATTTTGATTGGAATAATTCAGATGTTTTAGTTGCTGCACAAATTGATACACTTCTTGATTTAGTTGATAATTGTAAGACAACAGTATATAATTTTAATTTTGAAGAAGAAACAGAAATAAATTTCTCTGCTGGAGATAATCCATTATATGATTATATAGTAACTAGTAAACCTTATAAAATTGAATTCTTTTTTAATGGTATAAAATCATGTAATTGGAATATGAAAAAACATGAAAATGATTATATATATCAATCTCCTCAAAAGTATATAGGAAAACATACTTGGGTGTTAAAAATATATCCAACTATTTAAAATGCTTGAAAATTGGCAAAGTGAAGCTATAAAGCAAATTTATGGAAATTCAATCATAAATAAACAAGGAATCACATCATCTGAAGTAGAGAAATTCTATATACAATCTGAGATTTATCAAAATGCAGTACAAATTCCTGATAAATTAATTCCTTACTATAATAATCATGCAATACAAAAACCAACAAATGAAGCTTCTGATGTTAATTTAAATACTGCACAAGTAACATATCAGTTAATGAATGCTTTAAATTTGACAAGTTATTATAAAATAATAGATGGAAGAGATATTATTTGGAATAATGCATATTTAAGATATACAGCTAAACAATCTGATTGTTCTAATAATATAGAATATCAAAGAATAAATGAAGAAACTGGAAGACCATTTCCTAATAGTTATTATGAAAGTGGATATATATATAAAGATAAAATTCCAGCATATATTAATTCATCATATAATCTTTTCCATACTTTAGATTACATTATGAATAAATGTAAAATGGTTGATTTTATGATTAATGTTGTAAAGGAACAAAGATTAAGTATGAATAAATATAATACAAATCATCCTAAACAATAATGAAGATTAAAAAATAATAAAGAACTATATGGAAGAATATTACGCATATAATATTATTAAGAAATTATATTATCCAAATTATATAATACAAGATGATAGTAAAGCAGAAGAAGAAATACTTCATCAGTATATAGAAGGAAATATTAATAATAAATATTGTAGTATCTGTGGTGAACTTATCGCAGATGATGTAACTATATGCCCAAATTGTGGTAATGAAGAATTTAGTTATTTTAGTAAAGGATTAGAAATACCTGATATAATGACTAATTTAAATGGAGTACATATTTATCCTATAGTTTCTGCAAAAGATATTGATTGGAATAATGTTTTTCTTCCTAGTTCTAATATGAATGAATCTAATTGGGGTAGTTTTGATGAACTTAGAAGATGGGGTAATAATAAACAGATATCTATTAATAATGTATATGAACTTATAAATGTTGTTGATTATCTTCTTTGTACTTGTGAAGACTTATGGAGTGAAATTAATAAACTTAAATATGGTGATGCTAATGATAATAAGATATGGTTTCTTATTAATGCTGCTGAATCAACTGCTATAATGAGTTTTAATGCTCTTACTGCAAATGATTTTAAGAAAGAAAATATACAAGCAAATAATGAAACTAAATTAATTAATGAAGTAAGTTATCTTACACCAAATAAATATTATAATACAATAGCTGGTGATAAATTTGGTATAGGTACTTTCTTTTATGTAGAAAACCCTGCAGAATATGAAAATTATTTAATAAGAAGACTAGTACCTTCAACAACAGGTAGAAAAGGATATAAAGGATATATTTCAGAAAATCAGATACCTAATAATTTCATAAAGACAAAAGAAAATATTGATGGTATTATAAAAGATATATATGGATATAAAATAGGAACAGATTTACATTTGTTTCCAGGTTTTTATGTTGATAATTTCATAGATAGAACTATGTATACTACTGATTATATATCTTTAATAGACTTTACAAATAAAAAATTCATAAATGATGAATGTTATTTTAAAGTTGCAGAAGGATTATTTAGAAAAGTATATTGTGAATTTTTATATTCTGATGTAAATCTTCATAATCCTGATTTTGGAGCTGGTTCAAATAAAAATTCAAATTTATTCAATTATAGTAAACCTGAAAAATTTAATAATAAACCATATATTCCTTTTATATTATATTATATTGATAGTACAACAAATAAAAGAGTTGTCATATATATAAGTTATGGAACTGAAGAAAAAGCTCAAGGTTTAGAAAAAGAAGGAATTACTATAAATGGTAAATATTGTGGTCCATATACTATAAGTAGAAATAATATTATTAGTAAACTTGAAGAAAATATAAATGGAAGTAATTCTATATATGTAGTTGAAGCTGATAATCTTACTTCAAAATATGGAGATGTAAATGGATCTGTTGTAGAATATCAGAATACAACATTTCATATTCCTTTAATTTATAAAATAAGTGATGAATATACACTTAATTTCCAAGTAATAACTCCTGCTACATCAACAAATAGTATAGATAACTTTAAAGAAACTAAAGAACAAATCACAGTTCACTATTATAAATCAGATAATAGTATGAAAGTTAAAGTTTATACTGACGGAAATAATGGAGGTATTATTGAAAAGGGAGAAGATTATAATAGTGTTTTTAATAATTGTATATCATATATTCCTACAAGATATAATGTTCCTGATCAGACAAATGTAAATTTTGAAATAACTGCTCCATGGTTATATGATGGAAATAATGTTAATGAATTAAAAATAGATGATGAATTTATTGATTATCCATTATATAATTATGAACAACATTATAGTAATTATAGTAGTTATTATGAATGTTTAGTACCAAATGAGAATAAAAGAAATTTTGAACAATTTGTTTCTCAAGAATCATTTAAAAATTATTGTGAAAAATCACGTTTAACAGATTCTTCAGGAACTCCTTTTGTACATGTATATACAAAAGTAAAAGATCCATATAAAATAAGTTATAAAGTTTCAGCAAATACACAAGTAACACAAGAAATTGATAATATAACTGTAAATACAATAGTTAATGAATTAAATACAGATTTTACTAAGTTATATAATTCAAATGACTATAATAATATAGTTATAAATTATAATCTTCCTACAGGTGTTGAACAAGTTAAATTAGAATTAAATTTAAATATTGAAGAGACTGCTAAAGTTAAAGGATCTTCATATATACTTCCTTTGAATATAAATAAAATGCATCATCCTAAGATATATTATATGTCTAAGAAAATAATAAATGATGAAATATTAAAATATGATACTGATGATTATAAACATTTCTATAAATGGACATGGGATAATGTAAATAAAGTATATACTAAAGAAAATGTTACATTAGGATCTATATATAATGAAATAAATCATTATGGAAATAATTATGAAGATATTCAAGATATAGTTGAAAAAATATATGGAAGTTCTATAAGTCAAGGAAATATTGATGAACATTTCTATGATAATACTTTAACAGATGGTAAAGATATTATAATAAGTTATAATCAATCTCTTCCATATATTAATCTTATTGGAACTGATTATTTGTATAAAGAAAATCAAAATAATCCTTTTAATGATATAAGTATAGATGGTGTTTCTATTCATAATGCTTATCTTATTAATGTATGTGATTTAGATGAAAATTTCAGAATACATGGAGCAAATTCATATTTTACAAGATATTTTGGTAATAATGCTAACTATCAAGTAGATATTAATAGTTATTATGATGTAATAAATAATCAAAGTATTAATAATAGTTATAATCTTTCATATTTCTTAGGAGTTAAGTTTGATGACCGTGAAGGAAATGAAAAAGATATACAATTCTGTGGAGTAAGTTATAATAAAGCAGATGGAAATAAAGAAAATTATTATAAATATGATTATGATTATATATATAATATAAAACCAACAAATAAAGGTATATCTGAAATTATATCTGATCCAATAACTATTGTATTTAAAAATTATGAAAATAAATTACAACCATTTAAAGAAGCTAGTAATACAGTAAATGGAGAAACTAAGATTTTCCCAACAAATCAAGGATCTCCATTAGTATCATATTATGTTCATACATCTTATATGGTTGTTAATTCATCAACATTCTATCCTCCTATTTCTACTAGACCAACAATAGAAGATAGTGAATTTGGATATATTTATAATTTTAATGAAGCTGATGATCAAGCTAAATTAGCAGATTATATTACTTGTTGGGATAATGTTATTAATTATCATCCAATTACTCTTTCTTTAAAATATATGGAGAATAATTACCGTAATACTCCTTATATATATGAATCTAATGAATTTAAAATGAGATTCAATATAAATAGATCTAGTACACAACAATATAAAGCAGTACTTTCAGGTACTTCTATTCCAGTAGCTGTTGCTTTAGGACAAAGATATTATCTTTCTGATTTTATTGAAGCATTTGTATCTGATGATTCTGGACAAACTATTAAAGATAAGATTTCAGTTGGTAGTTATATGTATTATAATAAAGATACAAATAATTATAATATAAGAGAAATATATACAAATCGTTTATCAGATAAAGGATCTGAAAATAATGGTATTGGTAATTTCTTAGTTAGAGGTGGATCTATTGGACAATCTATAATTGATGGTAATCCAAATTCAACAAAAACAAATATTTATTATCCAATTCCTAAAGATGAAGAAGGAAATTATGATTATAATATAAATTATTTATGTGCTATTAATAAACTTAAATTTCCTATTTCAAATAATTTTGGAATAAATGGTATAACAGTTAATACAAATCATTTACAATATATTGATATAGATGATACATTAATTAATAATTATATTTCTGATAATGATCCTACTGGAGTATCTGTTATTAATGGTTTTATTAACTTACTTCCAATAGAAAAAGATATAAATATATCTGGATTATATGGAAATAAAAATTATAATCAAACTGTACCAAAAGCTTCTCCATTTATATCTATATTACCTATATATAGAATTAAACGTCCAGCTGAAGAAGATCCTTGTGGAATAAATTATCCAACAAAGACATTTACTAAAGGTGATGTAATTCAAGAATTAGAATTCTTTAAATATTTTGCTGAAGGTACATTTGATAGAGAAACTGGAACAGAATTTAAATTAAGAGATTATAAAACTAATTTTAAGAATCAAATAAATGCATTTATAGAACATAAGATTTGTGCAGAATCTGTATTAAATGAAAATAATTCTGATAGTGCTCCAATTGTAATGTCAAGCAGAGCTTCTGAAATATATATTGATGAAGGAGAATAATGTTAGACTATTTAATATTAGAAAAGAAACCTAATATACAAATAGGAGATGATAATGGAAAAGACTTGCTATATAAGACTGTTGATTTAGAAAAAAATTATTCAGGAGGATTTCTAGAAGTCAATGAGTATTATATAGCACGTCCTGATTTAATTAGCTTAGCATGTTATGGAACTGATAAATATGGAGATATAATATGTAAAGTTAATGGTATATCAAATCCTTTTGAACTTAATAAAGGTATGGTTTTATTTATACCTACATATGAAAGTATTAATAATATATTAGATGTAAAAGTAAATTCATCAATAAAGACACAAAAATTAGAAGATGCTAATGAAATAGCAGTTATATTAAGAGAAGGTAATCAGAAAGCAAAGAATGAAAAACGTACTCCAGCAAATCAAATAGTTGGAGATAAGAATTTTATAATAGATAAATCATTAGGACTAATATTTTATTAATCTATGGCAGAAGATAGTAAGAAAATTTTATTAAAAGAACCATATAATCCAACAGATCCAATAGTAGTATTTGATCCAGAATATTCTAATGGAACAGTAGTGAAGATTTTTGATGATGTTAATTCTAAAGGAAATTTTTCATCTCAAGGAGCAGTATCTGCTGTTAAAGATGATGCTATTAATATTCCTGTAGTCAAAATGAATAATACTATTCTTAAAGATAATCAGATTGATTTTGTAAAGATATTCTATGAAGGATTTTTACCAAAGATTAAATTATCTGTAAAAGATGATGATAGTCTAGTAAGAACTATGGATATGCCTGGAATGGATAATGAAATTCAAATAGTAATAACTTCTGAAATAAATGGATATTATAAAAAAATTAATCTTCAATTCTATATAGTAAATATTAATATATATGATGAGTTTATATCTTATGATGGTGTATTCAAATTTCCTCCTTTGAATGTTGATGTACTTAAGCAAATAGGTAAAGGAAAAGGAAAACTTAATACTTATGATATGCTTTCAGAGATTGCTAAAGAAGTAAAACTTGGATTTGCAGCTTCTCCTAAATGTAAAGATATTAAAGATGAAAGATACAGACTTTGTCAGTCTCAGAAATATAAAGATTTTATAGAAAAACAATTAGCTTATGCTGGACTTGATGAAGATTCAATATTTGATTGTTGGATAGATTTATTTGGATATCTTGTAATGGTTAATGTCCCATATATAATGAATGAGAATATTGAACCAGAACAATTGATGATTTATTCAATGTTTGGTGAACATTCAGAAGTAGAAGAAAATACAGAAGTATCTGCTATACAACTTCAAAGAACATTAACAAATAATAAAATGAATGAAGGTAATTATAATCTTCTTTTCACTAATTATCAACAAATAGTAGATAATTCTAAGATATATCAAGATGGTGCATTAAGTGAAAGTTTTTATATGACTGGAGCTGGTGTAGACAATAAAATAAATATAGAACAAATACAAATTATTGAGCCTTCACTAGATGGAATGCTTAACAGTGAAAAATATGAATATAAAAAATCTAAGTTCTTAGGTATAGAATTTAATAAAGATATGCCTATATTATTCAAAACAGAACTTAATGAAAAATATTTTGCTAAATTAAGATATAAAAGACTTAAAATAGAACTAAATAATTATAATATAGGACTTGAACGAGGTACTCTTGTAAATGTACTTATTAAAGAATATGACCAGAATATTATAAAAGCAATGAATGGAAATAAAGATCCAGATGAAAATGCTTCTGGTTTTATGAATCCTTATGCTTCTGGAATGTATTATATTGATTCTATGGAATTTGTTTATAAATCAGAAAATCATAAAATACAACAATATCTTTATTTAGTTAAGAAAGGAATGACAACATCTCCTTCAAATAAAATAATTTCTCCGATAAAAGATGAAGCTAAATCCTAATATAAAATTATTTGATAATAATATACCAATTCCTGTAGACAGTTATATAAATAATAATATAGAGGATATTCATAAAGAATTATTTGATAAAGCAATAAATAAATATTGTGAAGATAATTCTATAGATATTTCTCAATATAAAGTCATAGATATTAAGAATGAAGATAATTGGCTTATGCCTTCTAATTTTATTCTTTTACATAAACATGAATTTACAAAAATTAAAGGAAGTCTTAAAGATTATTGGAATGTAAATTATCTAGAAGAAAATCAGAAAAGTATATTTACAGATCTTCTTATTGATGATGAAAATAAGAAAGATATTGAAATAGAATATATTGATTATGTCAAAGGAAAAGTAAAATTCAGAAATAAATATACTAATAAAGAATTCTTTATAGACTTTACAAGAATAAATAATAATTTACAGTATAAAAAACAACTTTCAAATACATTTACATCATTATTAAGAGATGGCAGAACAGAATTATAAAGATATTAAATATAAAGAAGATATATATGATGAATATTCTTTTGGAGGAAGTAAATTAACAGGAAAAATAAAAGATAGATATGGAAATACTATTAATTTTGATTTTACTAATCCTGAAGAAAATACTTTAGATTTTTTGCTTCCTCAATATGGTGTACAAGATTTTATTAATGAAAGAGCTATATGGCAAAAGGGTACTCATAATCTTACTGGTGAGCCTGGATGGTTTTATTTTAAGATATTCTTTAATTTTCATGATACTAAAGGTTTATTTGGGGGTATATTAGATAATATTATTCCTAATACTTGTGCAATGAGATATCTTTATGGTATTCGTAAATTTTATTCACAAGAACAGATACAAGACAGAATGCTTGCTTTAGCTAGATTTACTCATACTCTTTCTTATATTAATAGTGTATGTCCTTGGTTCTTTATTGGTATAAATGGTATAAGTAAGTTAAATGGAATAAAAATGGATGACTTATCTAAAGAGAAATCTATTGAGATTTTATGTAATGGAGATGCTGTAGATATGAGACTTAATACTCTTTTAGATATGTATAAATATGCTTGTTATGATGAGATAAACCTTAAAGAGATTATACCTCAGAATCTTCGTAAGTTTGATATGTCTATAGTTATCATGAATGTTCCTATAAAATATTTTCAGACAGGTATAATAACTTCTGGACAGAATGCTAAAATGAGTCAAATAGGAGGATCTACAATACTTAATAAAGCTATTAATGGTATTAATGAAGTAACATCTTTTATTTCTGGAAGTAATAATAAGAAATTTGATTATAAAACAATTAATGGTAAAGGTAATTCTGAAGATAACAGATTAAGTTTTCAGATGTATACTTTAAAGAATTGTGAGATTGATTTATCATCATTTGATAATTATACTCCTGGTAGTATGAATAATCAAGGATTTTTCCGTATGGGTACAGGTTCTATAAAAATAAACTATGATAGAAGTTATAAACATACTTTTAATGAATGGAATCAAATGATGTATGGTTCTGATGGTATTAAATTTGATTCAAATGATATAGATAATAAATGGTATAGAAATGGAATTATTGATGATAAAAATTATACAAATCAAAATAATAAATCAGCATCAGAAAATCAGAAAAATAGAATAAAAGCTATTCAACAATCTATATATAATAGTTTCTTTAATGAAAATACAGAAGCATATAAAGCATTAATAGATTTCTCAGAATCAGTTATTAAAGATTCTTTAATTAATGTAGATGATCCTTATTATTTAGGTAATATTGGAGATAATTATGATCAGAATTCTTATGAAGATATATGGAATAGAACTAAAAATAAAGTTCAAAATTTCTTTAAATAAATAAGAGGAAGCTTTTAAGCTTCCTCTTTAATTTTATATTAATATTTAAGGATCTAAATCAGTTGGTATTAAAGTTCTACTACTAATACTTATACTATTTGATAATAATCCATAATTACATGTTATAGATGCTCCAGATAATAATTGTTCATTTCCAGATGTAATTTGACAAGGATTACTTGAACTATTATTTATAGTATAATTAGAATTATTAGAACTCCAAGTAACTGAATAATTATTTATAACTTCACCATTAGCTGTATATATTTTAGCTTTAATATTAATTGATGAATTTGTACTCATACTTGTACTATAAGTACCATTTGATTTAATTATTTCAGTATAATTTGAACTTCCTTGATATGCTTTAAAATATCTAGCATAAGAAGGTGTTCCACTTTCTACAACAGTTTCTGTAGGATCATTACTTTCATCAATTATAATTTTAATAGGAACTTCAGCAGTAATAAGATCTCCATTATCTGTTAATGAAGCAATTAAGGTACAGTCATAACTATCATTTGCAGAAAGAGTATTACCAGTAATTTTACAAGAATTTGCAGTCTGATCAGATATTATTACACCTGTTGGATTAGAACTTGATTGATTTATTTCCCAAGATATAGTACCTGTACAATTTATAGGTTGTCCTGTAATTGTTATTGTTTCATTCTTACTTATTGTTAATCCAGATAATGGATCATAATTTACATTATTTGGATATGTTAACATAATTGATTTAGTACCTCCTGATTGAGCAACAACATTAATTGTTTTTGTTATTGGAGTTAATTCATAATTACCAATAGGCTCAACTGTTAAAGTTATGTTTGATCCAATATTATTACCTTTTATTGAACAACTATGTGTATTAGTAGAAGGTGTTAATTGTATATCATTAGAATCTGATGACCAATTAAATAATACTAAACTATTTTCAGGATCTGTATTAAGATTTAAATTAACTATACTTAATTGTTCAATTTCTAATGGATTTGTTAATGAATCATTAGCAAAATTAAATGAATTTAATATATAATTTTCATTTTTATTAATAGTTAATGTCTTAGTTAAATCAGATATATTTGAAGCAACATTTCCTGTAACATGTACATTCATTGTAACAACAATATAATCTTCATTTTCATCAAAATTCAATGATGGACTTATATATATTGTATTACTTATATAATTAGTTGTAATACCACTTTCTATAACACTTCCATCTTTAATGAATGATATACTAACATTATAACCATTTGCATTATTAGGATCTAATGTTAAAGTACCAACATTTACATCTGTATTACCATTTGTAATTGTTTGACTATCTCCAGAATTTCCAGACCAACTAATAGAATTTAATTTTATTCCTGAAGTACTACTATCTTTACTTACTTCTATATTTACATCTTGTGATTCTACATTAGATGTTACTGGAGTTATAGTTATTTTATCTAAATCTTCTGTTCCACTTTCATCAAGACCAGTAATTATAAATTGATTATCATTTTCATTATCTTGAGTAACAATAATATGTTTAGATGTTGAATCAATATTATAGCTTTCTTGAGCAGTATCTGGATAAGGAACAATTGTTAATGTTCCAGGTTCATTTAGATTAATAACAGCTGTTTCTGTTTCATTAGTACTCATACTCTTACCATTTACATTAATTATAAATGACTGAAGTAATCTTGCATTTGTAGGTTCTTGTACAGTACCAAAATTATATTCAATTTCTTTAGTAACATAATTTGTTCCTCTTACTCCAAATGTCATTTTACAACTTTCATTACTATGAACTTTAATAAAGATATTTCCACTTTCATAATTAGTCTGATTAATACTTTGAAGTGTAGCAACACTATCTGGATTAAATGTTACTGTTTCTGGAATATGTCCACCTATATCATTACCACTATAAATAACTCTATATCCTATCTTATATGTATTATCTTCTCCTTGTCTTATAGGATCAGTTGTAAATTCTATATTAGATATAATACCTAGTTTATATATTGGCATTTGTTTAGTAACTCTAAATGTGAAAATTTCAGAATCTTCTTGTTTAACTATTAACTCTATATTAACAGGATCTGGAGATAATTTAATCTTATATTTTCCATTATCAATAGTATAATTAATATTACTATTTTCTCCTATTGTTATTGATAAATTTATAGAATCATTAAATCTAATTATCTGTTTAATATAAACATATTCTTGTCTTATTTCAGCATTTTCAGATACATTTGCTCCAGAAGAAGTTTCAAATTGTATAGCATTTCTAAGTCTATTTAATATAATTTCATATAAATTTAATGTAAAGTCACTATCTGTAGAGAAATTAGGATTATCTTCAGAGAATGATGTTTTGATTATATAATTTGTCATTACATTAAATTCTCTTTCTTCTAATGTTACATATGTTCCTTCTCCAGTAATCTTACTAGAATCACTATTTGTATTTTGTATAACAATAGGAGTTGTTCCATCTTGAGGAGTAAATAATACAGAATTTATATCATGATAACCCTTTAATGGATATTCATTATTACTATAAGAAAGAATTATTTTTAATTTTACTTTTTCATTTCTAACATTATTAAGTATATATGATACTAAATTATTATTTCCTGAGTTAAGACTTAATGCATGTGATTCTGAAGAAGTTGATACACTATTACCACTACATTCAGAAGGAGCAAATTTAAATACAACATTTTTAAAGTTACCTACATTCTTATGATTTACATTAATTTTATTTGATTCATATTGGAATGGTTCTTGACCAGGTAAATAAATATATAATATAGCATATAATTTATTATATGTTGATGAAGATGCTAATATCTGAATTTGTCCAGTATTATCTCTTACAGAACTATTCTTTATAATATCTAATGTACTTGAATTTTGATCATTAATATCACTATATCCAACAGATATAGATTTTATATTATTATCAGAATTAGGTTCTATAGTTCCTTCATATATTTCTTGTGGACCTATAAATATTTTATATTTATATTGTATTGGTTCATATCTTTTATCTTGATTAGTATAACTATATAATCCCCTATAATTTATATTAATAGAGCTACCCATAGATACAGATATAATATTTGATTCCATAGTATAATTCAAATCCATAGATATACTATTTGTTATCTTAAATAAAAATCCATTATCTGAATTATTTTCCATAGCTGCTTGTGTAAAAGATACAGAAGGATATTCTCTTACAGTTTTATCTGGATCTTTTATACCATCAATTTTAAAAGCATTTGTTGTTTGTGTAAATTGATTATTTATTATATTATAATTAGGATATATGACAGCTTCTATATTTTTTATTGTATGATTATATTGTTTATAATCTCCTAGTATTAAATATGGTTTTTCTGTATCTACTTCTGAAGTTCCAGTATCTTTACCATTAATTTTTATAATCATATTTCCACTTACAACAGGAAGAGATATACCCTCAATAGGTTTATCACTTTCTGATATAAAATTAAGTGTCATTTTCTTTACATTATAATATCCATTTTCTGATTTTGTTCCAATAGCTTCTGTCTGATAAGGATTTACACCAGTATATAGTATTAAATTCTCATCATCAATACTTATACTAGCATTCATATTTTCTTTAGCTAATGGCTTTATTTTATTTTCTATACTATTTTGAACATAATTTAAAAGTTCATTTAAGAATAATTCACTTATATAAAGACATCCATCAGAAGTTATAGATATTCCTGACATAGATTTAGCACTATTACTATCATTAAAATCTGATGCATTTCTTGATATTGGAATATAATCACTTACATTTACAACTCCTCTATTATCTAAATCATTAAGTCTAGCAAAATCAAGATTAGTAGTGTCAACAAATAATGGAAGACCTTTTAATATTTCTCCATCATCAAGTTTTTCTTGTGATTTAATTGTCTTACCATCAATTTTCAATGTAAGAGCACCATCATCATCAATATCTAATCCATTACCTTTATCACCAGTTTTTATAGGATAAGTAAGTTGTACAGGATTTCCTTCATAGTCAGTAGCAAATAATGCTGGATTTCCTTCATCTATTTTATTTCCTTCACCATTTTCCCAACCATCTTCAGGAGAAGAAATAAGTAATATATTTTTTAAAAGATTACTTGATTTTTTAACAACAGTAGAAGGAGCATTAGTTACAGCTATTCCAAAATCTTGTCCATATATTTTTTCAATATCGTAGAGTTTAGACATCTAAATTATTCTATTGTATATTTATTTGTATCTGTTATTTCTTTATTTTGTTCAATATTAACGTTATATTCTGATTTACCTATAACTTTATTATTTTCACATTCAGTTTGTTCATTAATAATTGGATAATAACTTTCAACTTTTATTTGAATATCCATTGTTCTTTGATTAGCATCTGTAGAATCAAAATCAATTTTAGGAATATTTGTATTTGTAGTTGATGGAAATTCTACAGAACATTGTATATTTTGACCTAAATAAACAATTTTAAAATATCTTTGAAATACTAATTTATCAAATATTTCTTGAAGTATCACCATATTTTCATTAAAAGTTCCAAAAACATAATGAAGATTCATATTAAGTTCTATAGGAAGACGTCTTATTTGTGCATTATATCCATGATATTGTCCATCTTTAGAAGAAAGACGCTCATAAACACCTCTTACAAATGGATTAGTTAATTCTTCTGTAGGAATATTTATATCAGTTAATTCACAAATACATCTTGGAAGTTCATGATAAATAATATCTTCACCAGTAGTTTCTGTTAATGAAAACTCATATCCATTTTTTTCAACATAAAGATAAGTAGATCCAGTATGTAATATAAAATGTTTTACAGGTTTATCATACATTACTATTTCTCTATTCATGAAATTAAGAATACCTTTTATAAGTATTGAAAAAAATCTATCATCTCTTATAGAAAGAGAATCAAAATTCTTCATATTCCATGGTCTTATCCATCTATCTTTTTCTTTATTTACTATATTATCCATTATTGAATTTATCTTATATATAAAAATAATTTATAGATCAAAATGTACTTTCAAAATTAACTAAAACTTTTAGTTTTAACTGAAATTTTACAAAGAACTCTACAATGAATAGTATTTCCTAAAATATCTTTAATAGTATAATTATTTAAAGAATAATCAGAATCAGTATAATATATAAGAATTTCACTATTTAAACATTTTGGAGTATAATTTAAATTAATCATATTTCCATTAGTTCCTTGTGTAATAAATACATCTCCTGAATATCCTTCTCCTTTTACTACTTTATAATTTAATGAATCAATAT
>AUXO018743848.1_pt1 | contig 16528 bp, 6 predicted proteins | sample 768731 | NCBI WGS metagenome assembly AUXO01 (sample SAMN02715735, study PRJNA202380) | gut metagenome | biome: sheep rumen | host: Ovis aries | place: New Zealand: Palmerston North
TTATTTTGTTTTTTAATTATTAAAGAATGAGATATAAGGCGAATATTAAGGGAAGAGTTAATATTGCTTTAACTCTTCCCTCTTTTTTTATACAGAAAGGAAGCGCAGTATGGCAAATATGCAAGCAATGCAAGAATCATTACTAAAAGCTGCCGATATTATTGTCACGCAGCGCATCAATGAATTAGAATTAGATAAAACTATTACAGCAATAGTTAAGAAAAATCTTGGACAAAAAAATGGAAAGCCTGTATATCAAGTATATTATAGCGGTGGTACCTTTGATGCAATTTGTCAAAGCGTAGATGACGTATATCTTCCTAATACTTCTGTCTATGTATTAATTCCACAAGGTAATTTTTCAAATGAAAAAATTATTATTGGAGCCACAAAAACTATTCAGAATGAAATGCAGAAACAAATTGTTATTTCAGAATCTAATTCTTATGCTAAATTAAGTCATAATTTATTAACTTCAATTAAAGATAATGTATATGGATTACATTCATGACATGATAATAATAATTCAAATGATACAAATACTGCGCATTATTATCAATATATTTATCAAAAAGATAGTGATAATAACGATATTGATTTTAATAAAAATATTTTAGATATATATAAAAATGAAGCAACCGCTTTAATGATTCAAGCAGAATTTCAAACTAATTTAGATTTATTACAAAGACAACAATCTAATGCAAAATATGGTTTAATTTTTAATTTTGCTTTTGATAATTTAAATACTTCTGAAAATAGTTATAAATATGAACAATTTATTTTAACTTCAGATAAAATGATAGGAAATGCTTTTCTATTTAATCAATGATCCAATCAATATAATATTATTCAATTAAATACAAAAACATTGAGTTATTTAGATAGTATTGTATTTTTTCAAGAAGGATTTGTTCAAGATTATAATCGTGAACAAATTTGGCCTCCTAGTAATCCGAATGGTCCGGATATTTTAGTTAAAAATATTCAATTATATCCTTTAAAAAAGATACAAGAAATAAATGATTACAGTTTAAAAATAGAGCCTTATAATAATTCAAATTCTATTATTACAGAAAATTCTACTGATCCTATTCAATTTAAAGCTACTTTTTTAAGAAAATTTTATGAAGATCTTTCTTCAAATATTAATACTAAATTTTATTGATTTAAAGAATCTTTTTCAAATAATAGTAATACTCTTGCGGGAATAGGATGAGAAGAATTAAATAATTTTAATACAAACGAAATTTTTTCTACTACAATTGAAGAAAATACAGCATATAAAAATAATTATAAATGCATAGCTCAATATAATGATATTATATTAGAATATGAATTTTCTATATATAATGAGTTAAACACTCCATTATTAAAATTAGAATCAGATTTAGGAACTAAATTTTCTTTTGATGCTGGGCTACCCACTATATCTATAAAAATAAAAGATATAGGAGATTCCACTTTTATAGAAAAAGGATTTAATGAACAGTATGATTTATTTCCCGAATATATATATAATTGATGTATAATAGATAATAATGGTAATAAAATATTTTTAACAGACCAAGAAGAAAATGATAAAAATATAAATTTAGTTTCACAACTAACTGAATCTACTATTTTAAAAAATATTAAAAGACAAACTCGTCTTTCTAATAATGCTATTGTTGAAGCAAAACAATCAAAATATATAACAAGAATTATATGCCCTGTTGCTGATATTAATAATAATTTTTCAGTAATGTGTTACGTTCAAAAGAGAAATTTAGAAAAAAATACTTATTTTAATATAGGTTCTGCAAAATTAGATTTTATAAATGAAATTTCTAATGTTAATGTTAATAATTATAAAATTGAAATTGAAAATGATGACCAAATATTTAAATATGATATTTATGGTAAAGCTCCAACAGATGAATCTAATAAAGATCCGTTAAAAATTAAAAATTTAATTGCAAAATTAACAACTTTAAATGATATAGAAATTGATTCAAATAATTATCAAATTGAATGAATTTTTCCTCCAAAAGATCAAAGTTTGTTAATATCTTCTGAATCTACAAATAATAATACTATTTGTATTTTTGATATTGAAAAAGATTACAATCCAGATTCTTATAATAATCAAATTACTTGTCATATTTCATTTGATGGATTAGATTTATATAAAGATACTAAATTTTACTTTGGTAAAGAAGGCGATAATGGTACTAATGGTACTGATATTATTGCTAAGATAGAATATAATAAAGATGATGATTATTATAATGTATTAGAAAAAGAACCTGTAACATTATATATTTATGACAATAATCAATCTTTTATTAATACAGATAAACAACGTATTTTAAAATCATCTCAAGTTATTTTTAAGAATACCAATGATACTGGAAATATTATTCCAATATTTAGAACTTCTTTATATCAACGCTCTAACAAATTAAAATATTCTAATTCTCCTATTTATTCTTTAGCAGGAAATAAACAAGGTAAATATTTTGAAACTGGATTAAATTTAATTTGAAAAACAGAAGTGTATGATGATCATAAATTACCTTTAATTCAAAATTTAAAGGCGGAAGTCAAATTAAATGACAATGAAACTTATTATGCTTTTGTTAGTTTACCAATTATTAAATACTTAAAAAATCCAGAAACAAATGAAGATTTAATTTCAATTGATAAGCAATATTATTTAAATGAAATTACATATAATAATGATGGCCGCAATCCAATTTATAATCATAATAAAGGATTAAAACTAAATCTTCCTGATAATATTACTTTAGTAGAATATAATGCAAAAGGAGGATTTGATAAAGATATTGGATTAAATAATAATATTACTTATGCGGAAGGTACTCCATGTTTTTCATTATTAGCTAATAAAGATAGTCAAACTAAAAGATTTACATTAACAAAAATAGGATTAGATAAAGAATTAGTTTATGTATTACCTAATGATAATTACAATGGTAGTATTACAAATAACAGAATAGAAGCAAGATGTTACGATAAAAACAATGTTTTAATTGCAATTGTTTATGCGCCTATTCATATGAGTCTCAATACTTTTGGATTAGCTTCTCTTAATGCCTGAGATGGCAACAGCGTAACCATTGATAATGAAGGTGGTTATGTAATGGCTCCACAAGTAGGAGCTGGTGAAAAAGATAGTAATAATCGTTTTACTGGTATTTTAATGGGTAAAACAGAAACTTATACTGGCAAAGCAGAGAAAGAAAAACAGATTGGTTTATTTGGCTATTCTTGTGGCTTACAATCTATCTTTTTAGATGCGGAAACTGGTAATGCAACTTTTGGTTTACCCGATGGATATACGATTAAAACAAATAACGATATTTCTGTCCCGGTACAAGATGAAGAAGATTATGGAGAAGGACGTATAGAACTTCGTCCTGGCGGCGAAAGTAAAATTGGTGGTTGAAAAATTGGTCGTCGTAGTTTGTACTATACAATGAAACCACTACCAATTTTTAATACTTCTGATGAAAATGTAGCCGAATATTGAGAAACAACTAATGGCCGATATAAATATGAATATTCTGGAGAAATTGGTCCAAAATATTCTCATGACGAAGAAACTCCAAAAAAACGAGATTATGCAGAGCATCACAGAAAAGATATTAAAGTACATGATTCTGGAATTTTATTTTCAAGCGATCCTCCATATATGTCAATTGTTGGTACAATGTTGACAGATGATGAAATTATTGGAGATTCAAATGCTTATCTAAAACGTGGAGATTCTGTCGAAATTCAGCTCGATCCGCAAACTCCTACTGTTTTTACTATTTTTAGACATAATAGTGAATTTAGAAAACAAGAAGCTATTAAAAATGGTAAAATATTAGGAGATAGAACTTTTTTAGCTGGTATTAATTCAAGAGGACAATTACAAGCAAATATTATCGGCACTTTAGATGACAATAATAATCAAGCATCTATGTATTTTGGATTAACTAAACGTTTTAATCAAGCAGTCGGTGATACCACTGAATATATAGGAGCTATATTTGAAGCTGGAAAAGATTTAAATGTTGTTCCTTATATGAAACTACTTATAAATAAGTCAGAATTTGATAATATAATTGATGAAGAATCGCCAACAATAGATAATGTTTATTTAAGCGTTCCAGGAGAATTTAATATAGATTTTAAAAATAGTATTTTTAATGGAAATAATAATATTGATATTCATAGTGAAAATAGTTCATATTATATGGAAGTAAATTCTTTAAAAGATGCTATTGAAGGATGTTTAAAAGCTGCAACAGATGCTAGAGCTAATGCTGTAGATGGCGGTCTTCGTATTTATAATGGAGATTAAAGGAGAGATTAAATGATTAATTTACAAACTCGTTTAGAACTAGAAATTTCAGCTCAACAATGAGTTGATTCTGTAATGTCACAATATAATATTGCGGCAGCTGAAATGGAAGATGCTTTAACAAAAGTTCTTCTTAATTTAAAACAACAAGTTTTACGAGATTATTTAACAGAGCAACAAGAAAATTATTTAAAAGCGAGAGAAAATTCAGGGACTCCGCAAATGTCAAATAATAATAACAATAATTTTGAAGAAGAAAATTAATTTAAATACGAAAGGAGGATAAAATATGGCAACTATTTTAAGCACTCTTTATCCTCCTTTAGTTGATACTTTCCAAATTCCTTTTTTATATACTCAAGATGCAGAGATATATTTTACTATATCTCCTTATAATTCTTATGGAGAAATTAAGCATTTACATATTACGTTAGTTAATCAAAAAACTAATCAAAATGTTTTTGCTTTAAGTAATCCGCGATCTAATTATGATGGAACAGTATTAACTAATGGAGTTTGAATTATTCCTTTTACTCTTGGTAATAATTCATTTTTAACAGGAGATCATACAAAAAATTATTATAAATTAAAAATTCCTTCATATTTATTAAGACAATTAAATGAAGATGAACCTTCTTATACCTGTGATTGTTATTATAAAGTTCAAATTAGATTTGACAAATATGAATTAAAAGAAAATGAAAAAATTGATAATTTATATTTAACAAATAAACGAGCTTATTTTTCAGAATGATCTGCTGTAACTTTATTAAAAGCAATTCCAGAAATTGAAGTTAAATTAACAAATTTTGATACAGATTTTGAAATAATGTCAAAAAAAATTCCTCAATATACCCCTGGAATTATTCCCATTACCGGAGTAGTGTCTTTTATTCCTCCTAATAACACTCAAACAACTGAACATCTTGAATCTTTTAAAGTTGAAATTATTGATAATAATGGAAATTTAATTAAAGATAGTGGCATTCAATTTGTTGAAGAAAATACTAATACATTTAATTGATTATGTGATTTAACAAATGGAATTATTAATACTAAATATGATTTAAATTTATATTTAACAACAAATAACCATTATACTTTTGAAAAAAGATATAGTTTTAAACTTATTGATTTAAGTATTTTAGATTTTAATCCTATTTGAAATTTTAATAAAATTACACTTCCTTATACAGAAGATAATAAACAAATATTAGTTACATCTGAAGATGGTTGGGTAACAATTAATATTACTGTTTCAAATATATTACCTGCGGGATATTTATTTATTAAACGAGCTAGCAGCTTAGATAAATATTTAAATTGAGAAATTATTGATTGTACTTATTTTGCTGATGGTAGTCACGTATCAACAACTTTTATAGATAAAACTATTGGCAGTTTAGTAAATTATAAATATTCATGCCAATATTTAACTTTAGGCGGATTATGAAGTAAAACTGTAAAAACTAATGAAATTGTGTATCCAGATTTTCATGATATACTAATTTTACGCGGAGATAAACAGTTAGCTATCCGTTATAACGCACAAATATCTAGTATGACTCCAGTTGTAAATCGAATAAAAATTGATACTTTAGGCGGAAAATATCCTCGATTTGCACAGAATGCGCAAATGCATTATAAACAATTTCAACTTACAGGGATAATTTCTGCTGAAGAAGATTATAATCGTAAGTTTATTTCTGATTTAGACTATGCAGAAGAAATGAATATTTATAATGAACAAATGAATGGTAAATATATAATTCGTAATGATAAAATGATTAATCGACAATCAGATATTAGCAATTATATATCAGAAATAGAACAATATGATTGAGAAAATATAGATAAACCTTATAATAAGTCTAGAAAATCGATGTTAGATACTCAAAATAATACAAATCATGACATTTATCCAATAGACAATTGATGGTGAGAAAGAAAATTCCGTGAAGAAGTAATTGAATGGTTAAATGATGGAGAACCAAAACTTTATCGTTCAATGACTGAAGGTAATTTACTTGTAATGTTTGATGCTGTTTCTCTCACACCAAATGCACAGCTTGGCCGCAGAATTTGGAATTTTTCTGCGACAGTATATGAAGTTGGAGACGGATATTCTTTAACTGATTTGTCTACTCTTGGAATTTTTTCTATTAAAAACGATTTTAATACAAATATTTATTTAAAAAGACGAGACGAAAATAGTCAATTAAATGAAAAAGTTTGAGTAGGGCAAAAAAATCATTATATAGCGAGTTCTAGACAAACCGATTTTGTAAAATCTGTTAATAATAATTTTAAAACTATTGTTCAAAATAATTCATCTGAAAATCAATATATAGTAAATTGTAAATCATTATTAGATGAAATTAATGATGCTTACAATAGTGTATATGAAAATTATAAAATTGATGAAAATTCTATTTATTTAACAGATGTAAAAATTTATTTTGAATCTAGTCCAAAATGATATGATTTAACTAGCATGAATCTTAAAGAAAATAATAATTTAGATTTAAATATTTCTATTGGAGATACAAAATATAACTTTAAATATGATTCAGATTTACATCAATATATATTAGTTACCAGCGAAGAATAGCTTAGGAGGTGCATATTAAGTATGGCGACAGAATGAGAAAAATGAGGAACAGCTGCATGAGCTACAGATGGCCATAATCGAAAAATTCAACCTTATATTTATTGTGAACAAACATTAAATACAAAAAGTCAAGCTGGTTTTTATATATACTGTTGTGCTCGTGATGGTGATGGTCATTATTATCATAATTATGATTATGGTTTTGAACTTGAACTTTGATATCGTACTTCTAAAGATATTAGTGGTAATAATTGATATGGTTGAGTAAAGTTAAAAAATACTTATGATATTACAAAAGGTAGAGATACTTCAGATAATAAAGGTGTTATTGTAGGTAAACTTACATATGATAAAACATTTAATCGATCTGAAAATAATGAAGGATTTTTACTTGAATTTCGGACTTATATTCCTGAAAGAAATTTTAGAGAAACTTCTGCTACAGTAAGAATTTTAGTAAATCCTAAAACTAAATATACTGTAACATATTATCCAAATGAAGGGTCTGTTACTTCATCTTGAATAGAAACAAAATGACACGATACAACACTTCCAATAACTACTAAATCTCCTGGCACAAAATTAGGATATCATTTTTTAAATAAATGAACAACCAATCAAGATGGAAGTGGAACAGTTTATACAACTGAAATCACAACAAATAGTAATCTAGATCTTTATGCACAATTTGCTCCTAATAATTATACTGTAAAATATGAATATAATCATCCATTAAACAGTTATCAAGCATCAGAAGAACAAACAGCTACATATGGACAAAATTGAGAAACAATTTCTGGTTATGTACCAAGAGATGGATTTTTATTTAATGAATGAAATACTGCTTCTGATGGTACTGGAACTTCTTATGGCGCAGGTCAATCACAAGGTCTTTATGAAGATACTACAGATTTAACATTATATGCTCAATGAATTCCAGCAATTTATACAATTAATTATGAATTAAATGGAGGATATTGAGAATGAGGTTTATCAGAAGATAAAGAATATAATGTTCCTCTTGCATTAACGCATGTTCCAGAAAAAACAGGATATACATTTGAACATTGAATTGATAGCGATGGAGATATTTATACTGTATCTAATGAAAGCCAATATATTAAAAATAAATTAACGACTTTATCTGCTCAATGAATTCGTGTTCAAAAAAGAGTTTTTTATACAGGCCAAAAACCTCAAGATGCTCCAGAAAATATAGATATAGATTGAACTGATATTCCAAATAATGTACTTCATAATTATGGTGATCCATGAAGTACTATTGATAAAACTCCAAGTTTATTGTATTATAAATTCAAAGAATGAAATTCTAAAGCAGATGGTACTGGAAAAAGTTATACTAAAAATCAAAAAAATATTTTACCAGCTATAACTGAAGATATTACTTTATATGCACAATGAGAAAGACTAAAATATACTGTTACTTATGATGGAAATGGAGGTTCAATTACCCCTTCATTTACAACTACATATCAAGGAATACCTATAACTTTAGCTACAACATCTTCTCATAATATCTCTCCTGGAAGTAAACGAAATAATTATAACGTAGAATTTCATTCCACAGATGGAATATTTACAGATCAAACTTCTATTTTTACTGCTTCTGTTTTTAATACAACTACTTATGAATTTGATGGAACTTGATTAAATAAAGATCAATCTGGCGCTATCACTATTTATAATGCGGGAGATCAATATAATAAATATGAAGATATAATTTTATCTGCACAATGAATAGAACATCCTCCTACTGAATATCCTACTTTAACAAATCTTCCGGCTCTTGCACCTAGAGATAATTATGAATTTACTGGGTGATATAGTTCTGTATATGATAATGATTATTCATATAAAATTATAGAACCAGATGCTAAAAATTATCAATTAGAAGATAAGTATGTTAATAAGAGAAATAATACAGAATATTTATATGCACATTGAATTCCTACTACATATATACTTCAATATAATAAAAATACTGTAACTTACTCTGTAGACAATATGCCTAGTTCTGTAGAAGTTTCAATTAGTCCTGGTACAACAGTACTTAGTTTAAATAAGCCAAAAATAAAGCTCAGTTCTACTGCAACTGTTACTCCATATTCAATTACTTATGATTATCAAGATGGAACTTCTGAAAGAGAAAATGATATTCAAGAAAATATACCTTTTGAATATTGGCTATATGGTAATGATCCAGACAATGATACTCACTATTTTCCTGGCGATACAGTCACTTTTACTGTTTCTCCTGGAACTATTATTAATTTAAATGCAATTTGAGGTCCACGAATTGATGGAGCAACATTATTAGAAGGTAAACACAGAAACGGATATATATTTGATGGATGGTATCAAAGTCCAAAATATGATACAATTAAATTAGAACCAGGAAATTCATATGCTTCAGATTTATTAAGCCCAGAAAGAAAAGATATTGTTTTATATGCAAAATGAAAAAAGATAGCATATAATATTGAGTATCTCCCTAATCAAGGGGTTAATATTGAAGATTTACCAGAACCACAAAGAAATTGATCTTACGGAGATCATTTAAGAATTAGTTCAATCGAACCAAGAAGAAAAGCTGAACAACACACTTTTAATGCAAGTTTTTATATTGGAGAAGAATTAATTCAAGAAAATATCTTTAATGCAGCAACTTCATATCTATTTAAAAATTGAAATATTAATGACAATCCTTCAGATAATAATCCAGAAAATATTTATAATAAAAATGATATATATATAGCAGGAGTTTCTGAAAAAGGAACAATTCAAAAAGATGAAACAAATATTGATCTTGTACTTTATCCACAATGAGATTCAGAATCAATTACTTCAGTAATTACTTTACCTATAATTAATAATTCTAACTATAACATGTGAGATATTTATGAAGTAATTAATAATCAAGAAATTCATATTGGTGAAGGGCAACCAGGAGAAAAATATCAGCCTACAACTAATAATAATTTAATTTTACGAGCTAGGCCAGTAGCTAGTGAAAATTATGAAATTGTATACAATTTTAATAAAGGTTGATATACAGATACTCAAGAAAATAAAATTTATGGGCCTTTAGTAACAACCGCCGCAGTAGGTGTCCCTAGCACTATTTCAGATATAATGCTTTATAGAGATGATGAAATAAATAGATATACGGTTGTAATAGATTATAATAATTCTAATTATTATAAAAAGACAGATACATATAATGTTCAACCAATTTCTAGATATAATTTTATGCAAAAATGAAATAGAAATATCGATGGGGATGGAATTGAATATAATTCTAATCAGCAATATGTTGAAAATAAAGATATATCTTTATATGCTCAATGAGAAAAATCAAATATAGTTGATTATAATTTAGAATATTATATATCAAATAGCAGTACCGAAGAACCTACTAATGAAGTTGAATGATCTGAAGAAGAACCAGAAAATATACCTGAAAATAATTATTTATGAGTGCGCACTAAAAATATTTGAAGCAATAATCAAATAGATTATAGTACTCCGGTTTTAAAAGAAAATTATAATACTATTAATAGATATGTTATTTTAACTCCACCAGATTTTTGTTATGGATATGATTTTAAAGGATGGTATGCTGATAAAAATTATAACAAATTAATTTCTACAAATTCAATCGTTTTTATTCCTTCTGATAATATTACTGTTTATGCAAAATGAACAACTGCAAAATATAATATTGATTATAATGCAGGTGAAGGAAATAATCAAAGTGTTCCAGTATCTCAAACAAAAATTTATAATCAAGATATTAAGCTTTCTTATACTAAGCCGATTTATTTAGATCATGTTTTTACTGGATGAAAATCTAATCAAATTGAATATTTTGGATATGACCAAAGTGGCTCTAATGCACCTAAAATGATAGAAGAAAATAGAGTGCAATTAACTCAAGAGTATTGTTTATCTGATTCTATAATTACTCCTTTACTTCAATCATCGAATGAATGAAGTACAGATAAACCAACACAAGAAGATAATAAATATATTTGATCTCGCATTAAAATAAAATGACCGAATGATAATAATTATTATTATAGCACTCCAGTTTGTATTACAGAATATAATCAACTTAATATTGTTAAAGAATATTATGTTTCTTCTACAACTGTTATTCCTAATCCTGATGATGATCAATGAACAACAAATTCTCCTATTAGTACTGATGGAATACATGTATGAGAGCGTTTTTATCTTGAATGATTTGAAATTTATCAACCAGGAGATATTTATACTAGAAATCACAGTGTTAATTTAATAGCTCAATGAAAAGAAATAAATACTTTAACTGAATGACTTAGTAGATGAGAGGATACTGAAGCCTCTATTATTGCAGATATACCGGGTAATGAATTGGTTTTATGAGAAGGAGACAATTCTATTGCTGTTGAAAATTCTTCAAATTTACTTAAAATACTAAAATTAATTGATGATAAAGGAACAGCAACGCCTTCAGATGATGTTAGTTATAATTTAGGATTAGGATATAAATTAAAACTTAGTTTAATTAATCCTTATAATGATTATGATGAAAATAATAATATTGAACAATTATCTCGTACTATATTTGTTCCTGCTAAGAAAAAAATAAACGATGATATTAAAGATAAATTTATTTGAATTCGTATAAAGATAGATTATGACAATACATTAGGAATAGGATCTGAATATACTGATCCTGTTTTTATTGAAGAAATTGAAGAATTTAAAGTAACTAAAGAATATTGTGAAAGCAATAGCAAACCTGCGGTCAATTCAGCTTCATGGACAACCGTTAGGCCAGAAGAACCTAATAATACAGTATGAATTCGTATTAAAGTAGAATGGCCAACTCAAGAAACTCCTTGATATAGTCAAATTACTCAATTAACTGATCATCAAGAACCTTTTATTGCTTATCAATATTATATTAGTACCTCAAATAAAAATTATGTTAACGGAGAATGAACAATAGAAAATCCTATAAAATATGAAGGCTATTATGAAATACCTGCCAATGTAAAAGTTTCAGAAATTTCATTATTTAATGAAGCTCAAGCAACTATTGATTATAAAGCACATATAGATTTAAATTATATAGATATTAGTATGCCACAAGCATATGAAGCATTTGAAGAAATTGTTGGACAAATTGATGGATATTGAAATTATAATCAAAATATCACATCATTATTAACTGCAAAATATTATGCATATGATAAAAATAAAGAAATTACCTATGAACATAAATTAGATTCTTGAAGTGCAATGTCATTTGAAGGAACTCCTTATTCTAGATTAAATATTTCATTAGCAGGAGAGTCAAATTCAACTGTATATGTAGCAGATCAAAATGGTATATTAAATTTAGATGCTAATTATTCAATAAATGACTGTACTATACTTGGAAGGCAAATGTTCAAATCAGATAATTCAAACAATCTTTGTGATTGAGAATATTATGAAGAGGATAATTGAAGTAATAATAGAATAAATAATCATTTATATCCTATTAATGATAGTAGTGGTAGTTATAAATTACAATACAATGGATTATTGTATGATGTAGATTATTCTTCAAATACAATAAATGTTCATATTCCAATAGAAGGAAATATTAATTATAAGGCAAATATTATGCAAAAAATTTATGTTTAAAATAAGGAGTGTGAGATAAAATGAGAAAAAAATATCCTTATCTTGAAGAATCTTACACTCCTTTATCTAAGATTCCTCAAAAAATTATTGAAAATTATTCTTATATGGAATCTCCATATAATTATAATTTAAATACTGAACGAAAAAAACAATCTTTTCTTGCAAAAATAGATACATTTGTTAATCAAAAACAACATATAAATATGACTTTATTAGATTGAAAAGAAAATCCTATTAAAGAAATTCAAGGTATTATTTCTAGTGGATCTATTTCCAAAGATGGAAATAGTAATGTGCGGCGCTCCGCAAATTTAACTTGTTCAGTAAGTCGTGGAGAATATAATGTAGATAATATTGAAATGGATTTTGCTTTAAATAAAAAAATATTTATTGAAATTGGTATTGAAAATAAAACAAATGAATATTTAGAATATCCTATTTTATGATTTCCTCAAGGTGTTTTTTATATTAATTCCTTTAGTATAAATTCTGCAACCTCTTCTGCTGTTAATCTTACTTTAAATTTAAAAGATAAAATGTGTCTTTTAAATGGAGATATTGGAGGAAAACTTCCTGCTACAATCAGATTTGATACTATGACAACTCAAACAACACAAGGAGAAGTAGTTGAACAAAAAGTTCTTTATTATAATTTAATAACAGAACTAATGAATCATTGAGGAAAAGAAGATTTAAGTAATATTATTATTCAAGATGTTCCATTAAGAATTAAGAAAATTGTTGCTTGAATGGGATCAAATCCAGTTTATCTTAGTAAAGAATGAGATGAACAAACACAAAGTTTTTACTATCAATATCATAAAGAACAAAATAAAGAAGGCACTTATACAGAATATTCTTCTGGAGATGATATTGGATATGTATACGCAGATTTTACTCCTGTTAGTGAAATTACTGCTGCCGCAGGAGATAGTATCTGCAGTGTATTAGATCAAATAAAAAATCAATTAGGAAATTATGAATATTTCTATGATGTATTTGGTATTTTTCATTTTAGAGAAATTAAGAATTATTTAAACATAAATCAATCTGAAATAGTTCTCCAAGAGACAGAAAATCCGGGTAGATATATCTCATTAGAGAAGGGTCAATTTTGTTTAGATACAAGTACTGAATTACAATATTTAATAGATACTGTAAATGATAAAACTAGCTTTACATTTGAAGATAGTAAAAATATTACATCTATTACAATGACTCCAAATTATAATAATATTAAAAATGATTTTATTATTAATGGAATGAGATCATCAGATAGCGGAATAAAAATGGCAATTAGATATAGACTAGTTATTGACAATAAGCCAGAGATTGTTGGGTATACAAACAATACTCATGATCATAAAGTAGATGAATCAGATAATGATAAAATTCCTTATTATGGACTTTTTCACAATTTAATTTATTATACATACCCAGAATACACAGAAAATAGTCCTATTTTACAAACTAATCAACTAGGAAAATGATTTGATGTTGATGTTTTACCAACAGTTGGCAATATGGATCAAATTTATCATTATTATGAAGCGGATGGCACAGAAAAATTTGTAATGTGAATTAATGAAGAATTAAAATATATAGATCTATATTTAAAAGAAGATTTATCTAATCCGCAAGCTGAATCAAAATCTCCCATTGTTTATGACGATTACTACGCAATTGACTGAAGAACATTCTTATTATGTTACGGTCTTGAAGCAAATGCTAATGGAACTGATCCAGGAGAATATTATCAAGATTTATATAGCTTTTGACCAAATGAATATGATCTCCGCAGAGAAAATCAAAAATTTTTTGGAGAAGAAGAAAACGGATCTATTCATTATAAAACTTTAACAAGTGGCAATTTTTATTTTGATATCATTGATGCTAATTCTTCTTCTCTTGGGATATATAGTATAGAAAATATAGGTAGAAGAGTAGATGTAGTTAACAATGATGAAATAAATTGTTTATTTACTCCAGAAATTCCAGATGTAATATTTTTAAATATGGATCAACCAGAACAAAATTGATCTGATAATACTACAATAACTGAACAGAGAATAGCTGAAAATACAGAAGATATTTTAGAAAAACAATGATTAGAATGCATTAATAATGGGCAAGCATGAATAAAAGTGCCAGATACAGATTTCTCAAATTTAATTATTGGTGGATATTTAAATGGAGCTTATGAAGCAATTCGTTATGAATTATTTTTACATACAAATTATCAAAAAACTGTAAATATAACCGCATTACCAGCTTTTTATTTAGAGCCTAATACTAGAACTCATATTTCTGATTTATCTACAAATACTTTTGGAGATTATATAATTCAAAATATTAATTTTAATTTAGGTCCTGGGGCAAATATGTCTGTAACAATGAATGAAGCTTTAGAAAGATTATAGGAGGTATTGTATGGTACAAAATATATCTTATGGTATTGGACAATACCGCTATATTGAAGAATTTGAATATATTAGTTATTTAAAAACAATTAATAAAAATGATAAACAATATGTAGATTATAAACCAGATAGTTCTACTACTTATAGAGATATTGCAATAAAATTACCAGACAATATTCAGTATGGTAATACTTATTATATGACATTAACTGTTCCTCAAGATTTATGATATGATATTACTTTAAATTTAAAATTATGTTCAGAAAATAGTAGTAAACTTTTTGATATTAATTTTAATAAATTTCAACAAATAAAACAGCTAATTATTCCTAAAACCTCTACTGAAAAAGAACTTTATAGCGATGTGGTTTTATTTGAATATACTTTAAATAATAATAATTATGTAGACGTAGATATACCAACAGAATTTAATGGATCTGCAGAACCAAAACGATTATATTACAAAAATGAAAATGATAATTTAATTTATAAATATTGTAATAGTTCTACTTCAAATTGAAATAGTCTTTTACCTGTTCAATATAGTAGATATAATTTGTTACAAGCGTGACAATTACAAAATGTTTCCGAAAATTTATCTGAATTATCTACTATAACTTTTTCTTTTACCTTCTCCCCAAAATATAATTTAACTGAAGGATATAAATATTTATGATTAGAAATTGTACATAATGATAATTATGTTCAATGAGAAGAACAAAGTCAGACTTATAATGGAAATTTTATACCATTAGATTTAGTTCAAGCCAATTTTTATAAGGTAAATAATATCTTACCAATAACAAATGTCGGTATAGCTTCTATTAAATCTGGCATTAATGAATTAAATAGTATATTAGTTACTGGTCCAAAAGGTTTAATATTAAATATTAATGGAGAAGAAGTTAAAATTGGAATGCAAGATCAATATAAGTTAGACAATTTTGATATTTCTTCCTTAGGAATAGTTGTAACAGATGAATTAAAAGAAGATAATAATTTTAATTTTTTAATTGATTATCAATATAAAATAGAAAATTAAATAAATGTGGGAGGAGGTTTTTGGTAAATGACAGCAGAATTGCGTACAACGGTTATTAATATGAAAACACTTAACCAAGCGATACAAAATCCAATTGTAACGGTTGGCGCGAGTGACAAGGATGGCCGCAAGCTTAGAGTAATTTTTACACAAGAAGCCGCAGCTCAATTTACTGATACAACTAAAATCTATTTATGTTGGTATCATCAAGAGTTAGATATTCGAGGATATAGTGTTTTTACAGAAATTAAAAACGAAAATGACAAACGATTTCCTCCCACTTGAGAGATTACTTATCCAAAGGCAATGCTTTTTGAAGGGCATGTTTTAGCAAATATTCAATTAGTAGATAAGGTTAGTATTTCTACATCTACTAATTTTATAATTCATGTATTACTTGA
>AUXO010597922.1_pt1 | contig 16524 bp, 16 predicted proteins | sample 768731 | NCBI WGS metagenome assembly AUXO01 (sample SAMN02715735, study PRJNA202380) | gut metagenome | biome: sheep rumen | host: Ovis aries | place: New Zealand: Palmerston North
TAATAATTCTTTTAAGCTTGCTATTATATGCCTTATTTAATGCATCTTTTACAAGAGCTTTTGCTTCGGACGATGCGCCGCTATTTTCTATTTGGTTTAGCTTTTGTTCATATATTGATTTAACCCATTTTTCAGAGTCGCTTTTTGAGAAAAGATTTTCGTATTCTAACTGTATTTTTTTATGCGCTCTGTTAACAACATTGCCTTTTTCACCTTTTATATTTTTCAGGTAATATGCCGACAGTTGTTCCGGGTTATTTTTAATAACGTCTTCCAGACCTTTGGTTCTAACATTACCCATGGCTTTTAAAACTTCACGTCCGAAATCCTGTGCATTATTTGTTATAGTTTCTTTTTCTTTAACTTTGCCCGATTTTCGAGCTTTTGGAAGTTTGTTTGTTCTGCTTAAACGGCTAAATACATTTTTAATATCTTTTTCTGTGATAGATGTAAAATAGCCATTTGGCTCTGGTTCAGCTATTCCTCTGTTTACATTACGTCTTGTAAAGTTGATATCCCTATCGGCTTGATTAACGAAATTTCCATAAAAAGATTGTGCTTCTTCTTGCGTTTTAAAATTTTTAAATTTCATATCAAGCATAGCTCGTCTTTTATTTTCACCAGCTTTTTCATATCTTGAATACCAATCATTAAATGCACCATCTGTACTCTCAAATTTTGAAGTTAATGGTGTATCATCTATTGATAAGCCAGAGTCTAATGCATCAGACTCTTTTATCTTTTTAGTTTCAGAAGTAACCATATCTAAGTCTTTATAACTTGTCCCAGCCCCTTCTGCTTTCCCTGGTTCGAGTTTAGTAACTTTATATGAATTGTATTCTTCTGGTTGATATTGGTTTTGTGGTTCTTTTATCTTATCTACTTTAGACTTTATTTCATTAGAGCTCACAGAAGGCTCGTTAACATGTGTTAAATCGCCTTTAGGTGTATTTATACCTAAATCTTGTTTAGGCATGTTTAAATCATGTCCTACATGCTCTAATTGTTTATTAGTATTTTGTATCTCGTCAAGAAACTTAAATAGGTCTTCTTGTTCTTGTGCTACTTGGTTATTTTGTATTGGTTGTTCTCTTGGGACATTAGTAATATCTTGTGGTGATGTTTCTGAGATTGGTGTATTTGGTTTTGCATCGACTGTATCTGGCAAATCCTTATTCACCATTTCTGAAGGATTTTCATGGGTTGCCCCTTCTTTAACGGCTTTAGCGTATTCATCATCTAATATTTTGTTACCAACATCGCCATATATACCTTCTCTTGTAGTAGGTTTACCTTCAATTAGAATACCCAAATCTATTAAGCTCTGGTCGGCAGCTTCTTTTGGTATACCGCTATTAACTTGGTCGTTAATAAATGCATTATACTGTTCTTGAGTCCAGACAACAAAACCCTCTCTTTCTGGGTCTAATATACCTCTATCTGCCAATATAGACCTAGCTTCTATTTCTTTTAGCCCTTTACTTGTTAATTTATTTAAAGCTCTTTTATATAAACTTGCTATGCTATCAAAATCAACATTAACATTGTTTGTATTTCTTAATTCGTTTATTCTTTTTATTTCTTCTTGTATGGATTCATATGCTTGTTGAGTATTTGGTTTAATGTTAGGTTCTTGTATTTTAGCGCCCATGGCATCCATAAATTCAGCAATTTGTGCATCATCTAAACCATTCTGTCTAAGGTACTCTACCTGCTCCATATATTTTTCTGGCGTCATGTATATAGGTTCAGGTGGTACATATTCTTGTTCAGAAGCTCTATTTTTTACATCTTCTAATATTTTATAATTAGGTTCATTGCCTGCAATTTCATCAAGAATTTCAGGGTTTTCATCACCATATTTGAGCTTTTTATACATAGCTCTGTCTTCGGCTCTGCTAAACTCCCCAGCTTTATCCATATATGTTTCTACAGAACTTGGTAAGTCATTTGTATTAGAAACTATGTCATTTAACCCTTCTAACTTTTTATACTTATCATATTTGTCTTTAAAGAATGATGTAAGCTTTTTGCCAACACTTGTGTTAAGTCCAGCTTTTACTATAGGTGATAAAGCTTTACCACCTATACCTATAGCACCACCCAAAGCACCACCCATTAAGTATCCATTACCCAGGTCTTCACCTAAAGAGTTTTCTAACTCATCACCGCCAAGATATTTAAGTCTATTTCTAAGACCTTCAAAAGCTGCCATATCTAAACCAGCATTGTTAGCTTGGTTTAGCGCATCATTAACCCATTTAGCTATTGGGTTAGGCTTAGCTGCTGCTTTAGCTATTCTACTTTGTCTATCAAGTATTTTAGCCATACGAGAAAATTTCTTCCCTCGTAGCAATGCTTGAATACCAGTTTTTGTTGCGGTAACTCCACCTTTAGCTGCAGCAACCCCTTCACCGCCAACAGCAAATGATGGCGCCCAGCCAATCATATCACCTATAAAGTTTGAAACTTTTGCGTCAGTGTTAAGTTCAAACTTAGGTATCATCTCTTCACGTTCACGCTTAACATCTTCTGTAGGTTTATGCCAATCACTAAGTCCGACTTTATCCAATGCCCAGTTTTTAGCACCAGTAACGGCATTAGCACCCATAATACTTTCATCTCTGAACCCATTAGCTGTAGCTTTACCAACATCTGCTAAGAAATGCACAGGTCTTATGTTTTTCTTCCACCAACCTGCTGTCCCTTTGGCAACAGATTTTGTACTTTTCTTGAGATTATCTGTCAAACTTGTTTGTTTCTCTTCATTACTTTGAGGGGTATTATTTGCCACATTAGAAGAAGAATTAATTCTAGCCATTAACTCTTCATTTGACACAGAACTATAATCTGGTTGAGTGTCAACTTCATCAGGCTTTGCCTGATTTTCAGTATTAGCACTGCCATTAATTCTAGCCATTAATTCTTCATCGGAAATTGTGGAATAATCCATTAAATTAACCCTCTTCTGTAAGCTTCAGTTAAATCTGCCATAGATGCTTTAGAACCATTTTTTTCAGCCCATTCTCTTATGTACTTTCTTTCTGTGACATTTAATGGTTTTACAGTATTACTTGCTGATGCTTTTGCATTTGTCTTTGCAGTAGCTTTCTGTACCTTTAAGTTATAATTTCTATCAGCATTGGCTTTTTGATTAGCAAGACGTTGCTGAGCTATACCATTTTTAATGTTGTTCTGACTTTTCTGTTCTTCAAACTTTTCTTTATTAAGTTCGTATGTTCTATCAGCATTAGCTTTCTGTTGCTGCATTTTTTCTAATGTGTTAGCTAATAGGGCATCTTTGTATTGTTGATTAACTTCTGCGTTATAATCAGCAGAACCAAAGTTATTAAATATAGGTGCCGTATCTTTACCAGTTAGTTTCTTGTAGTAGTAATCAGACTTAGCTTTATTCTGACCGTATTCAAGACCACCCTTAATACCAGTCCATACATCACCATCAGAAACACCGTAAGCTAACCCTGCCAACAAAGCTTGTGTAGCTGGGTGAGATAACACCCTACCACCAGTACCCAATGCTTCCCCCAATCTGTTCATAACCCCTTTGCGTTGTGTAGTTGGGATATTAATGGTTTCAGCTTTAGGCTTTAATGCATCAGGGTTATTTGCAATCCAGTTTGCAATATCTTTATTGCCAGAGTTTCTACCCTGAGCAACGCCTTGTATAATCTCATCAGCCAAACCTCGTTTTTTAAGTTCATTCTGATAGTTTACAAGTTCATCACTTGGCTTGTAAACTGTTTGAGGGGTATTAACAGTATAGTCTTTAGCCGTTAAATTACCAGCTTTAAGACCTGTGTTACGGTTTTCATTATACCCAGCTTTAAAAGCGTCTATCCCGTTTTTGATACTTTCAACTAAGTTATTTTTAGAAACGCTACCTCTAATTGGTGCTGCCCCACCAGAAATGTTCTGACCAACAGGTGTTTGTAATGTAGCTACATTATTTCCATCTGTAGGTAAGTCTTCGTATGGTAAGTTATTGTACACATTCATACCATTAACAACACTACCTGTTAATGGTGCGGTGTCTCCTTGTTGAGTCAATGGCATCTGTTGCGTTTGTTGTACTGGTTGAACGATAGCTGGTGCGTTGATAGGGACATTGCTCTTTATTCCAAGTCTATCATTAATCTGTATCTTATTTGATATAGGAGCTGCACCACCAGTCATAGCACCTTCAGGCGTAACTTGTGAGTCTTTAGATACCTCTAACTGGTCTATCATATTATCTGATAGTTCATCAGATGATTGATATGCAGACATATCAGGTAGCTGACCTGAATAACCTTGTTGTTGGGCTTCAGCAGGTGCACCTAATGCTGCAGTATCTTCCATAGCTTGTTGCTGTAAACCATTTTGAGCTGTTTTGGCAACTTCCTGGTTAGCTGTAATGGATTTCTGCATATTCTCTGCATCTGCTTGCATAGCTTTAGCGTTAAGTTTTTTATGTGCTGCATCTATTTTATCCTTAATCATTTTAGCTGCTGCGGCTGCTGCTACAGCCCAGCCTGCAACTGGGATAGCTGCTGCTGCCCCACCTGCTCCTGCAGCCCCTGCACTAGCTCCTGTAGCTGCTGCAGTCCCACCAGTAGTACTACCAATAGAACCTGCTAACATGCCACCACTTGAACCAGCTCCAGCACCAGCAGCACCTGCAGTTTGTCCAGCAATAGTATTACCTAACATCCCACCACCAGCTTGTGTACCACCAAATGTACCAGTAGATACAGGTGAAGCCACTGTATTAGCACCTGTTCTATATTTAGATATAAAATCTTGGAACTTATTGGATATGTTATTAACGCCGTTAGTTTTAGCTGTATCTAGGTTTGTACCCCAACCTTGAAGCTTACCACCCGCTGTCTGCATTCTGTTACCTAAATTAGCTATAGAAGGTCTTTGAGATTGGCTTAGTTTACTGCCCAAATCGCTTATTTTAGTACCATAGCCATTTAGTTTATTACCAAATTCTGTTACTGTATCATAAGCTCCTTTAGTACGGTTATACAAGTCTATACCATTGTTATAATAACTACCAAGCCCATACTGCTGTTGTTTATCCCTTAGGGCTTGTAGTTCTTTCTGACGCATTACTTCTGCGTAGTATTCTTCTGCCTGTCTGCGACTGTTAGAGTACATTCTTTATTCTCCTATTTAGCATTTGAGTTAGAACTTGTATACGATTTATTATTGCCAAATGCTGCATTAATACCTGTATTCTGATTAGCAGAAGCCCCTTGATAAGCTTGTGAATAAAGATTAGCTAAATTGTTAATCATATTCCAAGAGTTATTCTGTGAGTCTGCTAATAGCTTATCTGTATAATCAGCAATACTATCGTTCATTTGGTTTTGCATATTGTTATACATATTTGTAGCTTGGGAACTCCGTATCATATTGTTTGATATCAACGGGTTAAGGATATTATTTTGAAGTGTATTTTGAGCTGTTTCATCCATTGTTTTATTAAACTGACGCAATCTAGCTTGGTCTGTCACATTATTTAGATTGGGTTTCAAATAATTATTCAACAAACTACCAATATTTTTATTAACTTTATTGTATATAGTTTTAGCAGCAGTACCGTTTTGAAATTTAGTGGTTACAGTGCCGTCATCTTTAGTAATTGTTTGATAAAATGGGTTAGAAGTATTTGTATTCCCCATTGTATTTTGAGTAGTGCTACTAGAGCTTGAATTGGACGATTTACCCATTATTTTCTCCTTAGTAAATACATATTTTTTGAATATTTTTTAAAACCTGCTCGCAATAAACATAATATTGCTGGTTTTTCTTTACAGTATGCCCATATATTACAATTCCACCATGTTAGAGATGTCTTGAGACATTCTAAATTCTCGAGATGATGCCCTCTCTCAGCAAATGCTGATATATATAACTTATTCCCCTTTTTAAAGTAGTATATGCACCCAATGAGCTGTCGTGTACAGAAATCGTAGAACGAGTAGAAACAGGAACGTTTGAGTATGTCGTTGAAGGTTGCTCCATCTTCTTCGAGAATGTGTTTATTTTTATTGTATAGCTCTTCACACTCTGCATAGTTGAATAACTCATCTTTTTGTGTTCTTACGACTATCATTAAATTTGTTTTATCTTTAGCTTGCTAAATTCAAAAGATTTAATAGTAAATTCTTGGTCAGCTTCTGTTGTATAAAAGGTTATTTCAAGAGCCTTAAATGTCGCTGATGGCATTTTTATAATACCTGATATGGCACTAGGTCTATAAATCTTTCCGCTATCCCATTTTTGTCCAGAGTCATATTTCAATGTGTTACCGAATGATTTAGAATACAGCTCTTTTATTTTAGGCTTCTTAGTGATATTATAGTTCTTGACATACTTAACAAAGAAGTGATTTTTAAATGACGCATCTATTGTAAGTCGTGGCGGAAACTTAGTAATTTTAAGAGTATTATCAGTCCCCATATTCATCACAGTACATTGATAATAGTTCTCTATATAATCACCGTTAAAGTTTTCTGTTTGGTACTCTGTATATATTTGAGAGCCTGCAGAGTATAACACACCATTTACTATACCTAACGCATTTATATGCTGACATTTACGTTTAACCCATTCCCCTCTTATATAGTCATATATCATGACAATTGAAGCTGGGACATCTGTTTGAATACCATCAACTATTTTCGTGTAATCTACATTGAGCGGTAATAAAAACCAAACTTCATTTCTATCAGATGTTATTACTGATAATGTTCTAATTTTATAGATATCATCAGGTTTAACTTGCATCAATTCATCTTGAATATCATATGCAATATTTTCTCCTAGTGTCTTATCACCATTAACAACTTGCTGGAACGAGAAAACGCCCTTCTTAGAGTCATCATAGAAGAATAAGTCAGTACCATGAAATACTAATGAGTTATAGCTTGCACACCCCCCGGGGGACTCATCAGTAGCTTTAAACAAGGTTGTATCATCTTTTACAATCAAGCAAGAACTATCATGATGAAACACAGCCAGAGAACCTAAGTATTCAGCTATAGCTGTTATGTTTTTAGTTGATACCCACAAACCAGCTCTTGTGACTTGTGATGTATCTGATGTACTGTTATAAAAACTCGCTATGTTATCTTGTTTTGACCACCATAGCGTAGTACCATTAAATACCCACAAACGTTTATCATAGTTTACAACACCCAACCCTTTTACTGTACCACCCTCGTTATCCGACAGGTTAACGGTTAACTTGTTAGCTGCACCTTGGTCGGTTCTGGTTGCTACATAAATACCACTATGATTTTGTGTATCTGTATACAGAAACATTAATGATATGCCATTAGAGAAAGCAAATACATCTAACCACCCTTGTGTAAAATCACATCCTTGGGCCTTACCAGTAACACCTGTAACGTTACATAAGAATATTAGTTCTTTTGAAACAGCATCAATTCTATATAGTTTACCAGATGAAGATGTTTCAGTATATACAATAAAGTGAGTGATATTGTCCTGTATGGTTTCAAATACGCCAATTACTTCCTCATCTGATGGGATACTATCAACATAAACTGTATTCCCTTTTGAAGTTCTTAACCCAACAGCAGCGTTTAATTCGGTATAAAAAAGCTCTACGTTCTGACAATCCGAACAAGTTATCTTGTCGTCAGAAAACATAGAGTCTTTTCTACGAATACCACCAAAGTTATGATTAATTAATGAAGTAATTGTACTTGCCATTTAATATATCCTGAGACATGCGAGAATGCCCGTTAAGGCATGTTAAATTGTTTTTAGGTATAAAACTACCAAACTATATATTTGTTGATTACAGAGTCCTTACAATACTTCATAAGTATCTGTAATGCATCTTCATATTGTTTAAGATACCCAGAATAGTTTTCATCACTTTCATCTGCTATCGCATATAGCATTGATAAGGATATCAAACAATTCTTGAAAAGTTCTTCGTACTTTTCTGGTATCTTTAATGTATCTGTATCTTCTTTAAAAGCATATATGTCTTCTTCATCAACGTCTTGAGCATATGCTAATGAAAGATAGTTAATATTGATTTGATAAGCGTCATCTGGTGTAGGGTAGATATACAGCTTATCACCGTCAATATAGAACCCTTCTGGCTCCCCTTTTGTATCTGTTAAGTCTAGTTCTTCGTAGTCATCTTTGTAATCAAGAAATTTGTTACCATATTTGATACCATACTTCTGATTACCATTGATAGTTTTTCTTTGAAGTAACCCAATAGGTAAATCATATTCAAGCTTATCTGTTCTAGTTCTAAACTTATATGTACTCTTTCTGAAAGACCATGGGTATAAGTTCCATAGATAGGAAGTAGCTTTGTTAATAGATATCTTTAGTGATGACTCTAAGTCTTCATCACTTTCAGCATCAGCATCGAACATACTCCATGGTTGCCCTGCTACTTCGTTATATAAGTCTAAGAATGTAATAGTCATTATTTACCTATTTTGCTGTATACCTTTTCAAGTAATATAGCTTTTGTATCTTTAGAGTCTACTGATATGTTTAATCTTCTAGCTACAGCTACAAGTTCATGCCGTTTTAACGTTTCATAATCAAGTTTCTCTTCTTCTTTAGCTTCTTCTTCAAAAACTTCTTCTGGCTTCTGCATAACAAGTTCTTTAACTGTTTCTGGTTCTAATTTCTCTGTAGCTTCTTTTTGAAGCCCACCTTCTAAAATTTTGTAATCACTGCGAGCTGAAGTCATAACTCTTAGTGCTTCTTCATCTGGCAGTACGAATGTGTTCCCTGTAGGGATATAAAGTATTTTCATCATTTGACTTTTCCTTTCTGGTTTGGTATTTTAAACTTGAGGTGTTTTTATGGATAAAAAGAATGTTTTTGGCGAGTATTTTGTATCTATTCTTGGCTTAGGGTTTTTTATATGGTTCGCTTGGAGTATAGTTGACATATTTTACAAACCGCCATTAAAGCACCAACAGTATTTAACTTGTGCTATTGATAATAAAGAGTATTTAAAGAAAACTACAGCCGACGTTGACGATTTAATAATAAATAGATTTGATGAAGGTGTGGTTATTTATAACGTGAACACCAATATAGTTCATGAAGATTTTAACTGTCCTGCCGCCAAAGCTTGTATTGATAATTGTGTATATATGCCAAAACAAATTGCAGATAATTTTATTAAACTTGGTAAAGCTAGAGGTTGCAATTATGAACTATATACTAGACTTGACTGTCAAGAAATTTGTTCAGGCACTACTGCAAAACTTTATAAACCTTGCATGAATATGTGTACAATTGATTTATATGATGATAAAGCTTTTAGTTTGTCTAAATTTTATTTTAATATGGCTGAACAAAGTGTCCCTGATGAAGATGATATCGAAGATTATTATAGTGATGAAAGATAACCAGTAGGGGTAGCAGGGGTCTCCCCCTGCCACATAGTCCAGAAGGGAACTAAACCTCTACAGGTTTGATACCTGCTCTCTTAGCTACTGCCCAAATATTTCCAGTGAACCCAGAAGCAAAGTCGATAAGAATTGAATTGTCTTTGTTTTCAAATCTTGAAATATCTTCCAATAAAACAACAACAGTTTTACCAGCGCCAAGAACTACATTTGCATCACCCAATACTTTATTAGGGTAATGGTCTCCAGCTTTAATAGTTGCAGAGCTATCTGCTGCAGAACCACCTGAAGTTGTAGTATTTTCGATATAGATTTGTAATGAGTTGTTTTTATTAGCTAAAGCATCACTAATTTTAATCCCGTTAGCTTGTGTAACAGCTTGCTTAGTAATATCAGATACTTCTAATGACTGTTTTTCTGCCTGAACAGGTAATATTACATTTATTGCATCTCTTGCCATTTTAATTCTCCTTTATTTTGTAATAATCGGGGGTTTTAAGGAACCCCCAAAAACCTATTATGAGGTGGATTAAGTTCTTGTCGATAATGTTGCTGGTGCTATGATAGCCGCAGTTCCTAAGAAGTCTGCCCTCGGTGCACCTACGCCATATAAACCATACCCTTTATAACGAGTATTGAAGTTCTTTTCAGGTTCATAGTGTTTAGTGTTTAAGTTAGAAGAAACACCACCAGCTAAAGTTTTACCTCTGATACCGAATAAAGGTTGGAAGACTGTTTTATTGTTATTATCAACATAACTTGCAATGTTATTAGAAACTAGGATGTCCCATCCTTCTAATCTACCAATGAAACCTTTTTCCAATTTTCTGTGACCAGACTCAACTTCTTCATACATCTGAAGTTTGCCTAAATAGAACTCGTATTCAGGTGGTACAACAGCAATCATCTTACCATCAAACCAGTTGTTGTGTCCCATTCCGTCACCACGTTGGAACTTAGTTCTCATTAATGCTAAGATTTCTCTAGCATAATCAGCATCCAATGTGATAGCAGAACCACTGTTATCTACAACATATCCAGCTCTAGTGTATAAATCAGCATATGCTTTATCTACAGTAGCTGCAAACTGTTTAACTGCATCAGAAGAGTATTCTTTAATCAAGTTTACTTTCTGTTTCATAGAAGGTGCGTTTTCAATATTCTTTTCTTCAATTTCTTTGATTTCAAAGTGGAATGCTTTACCTCTATCAATTCTGATTTTAGTTGCAGAGTTTGTTACAACTTCTGCATCAGGTAAATCTCCAGAACCATCGAAGTCGAACATAGTAACAGAACCAGGCATAATAACGTCTACTTCGTCACCTTTATTAACACCATTCTTAAATTCAGAATGTGCTAATTTACCTACTACTAATTCATCATAGTAGTATTTTTTGAATGTTTGGTTAAATGTACCTATAATTAATTGCTTTACTGACATTTTCTAATCTCCTTATATGTATTTGTCTATCAATTTAGCTTGTTCCTTTGGAGATAACTTGTCGAAATCGATATTATCATCATCAGAACTTGGAGCAGAACTTGAATTGGATATAGCAGCAATCTTGTCAGTAGCTTTATTATTTTGCTTAGAAGCTATATCATCTACTGTTTTCTTTATAGAACTTTCTCTGGCTTCTAGTAGCGATAACATCGCAGAAGCTGTTTCAAAATCTAAACCCGAACCAAATTTGTTAAATTGGTCTACAACAAACTTTTTGACGTCTTCATTTTGAAGAATATCGTTATGCTTTTGACATAACTGTTTGATAGTTTCTTCAATTTGTGTCATCTCTGCAGTTTGTGCGTACTGTTGAGATTGCTGTTCTAATTGAAATCTTTTTCTTTCTGTAGCCGCTGTTACACGACGTATAACCTCAGGCGAAAACTCTAGTTCGATTTCTTCTCTCTTTTGATCTGTAGGGTTAGCTATGTAATCCCTAAGCATTTCTGTGACCACCGCAGGGTCTTCTGTGCTGTTTACATACTTGTAATACTCATTAGCTTCTGTATTAACTAATTCATATGCATTAGCCATTTCCTGAGGTGAATTAAAGCCATATTGCTGTGCCTGTTCTTGTTGTTGCTTATTAAAAGCATCAATTTGACTTTGGAGCTCTGCTCGCTCTTTCTCCCAAGTATTCTTTTGAGAACTAGACATAGACTCTAATTCTGTATATGACTTCAACAGGTTGTCAACATCTACAGAACCATCTTCCTTTTTGAACTTATCAGGGCACTTAACAGTGTTATCCTGTGTTTCTGAATAATCTTCAGGTTTATCTACCTGTTTTGGTGGTTCTTTTTCTGAAAGAGACTCTTCGGGTTCTTCAAGTGCTTTAGCAATTTCTTCTTCGTAATTTACTTCTGTACTTGTAGAATTATCCTCGCTACTTTCAGGTGTTACAACTTGTGTGTTTTCTTCTAACATTATAGTTCTCCCTTCTCTTCTTTATCCCTTTTAATTAGCTCGTAATAGGACTTAGCCCATCCATCAACAATTCGTATTGCATAGAGGACACCTCTTGCATACTCTTTAAAGAAGATGTCATTGCCTGATTGTTCAGAACAGTAGTCCAATAAACGAGTTCTAATAAATTCCCATTCATGTGACTCAGATAGCTCACGTAAGAGCTGTAGTTCGTCTTTATTCACTTAATAAGTTCCTTCCTGGTAAACTGTTAAGAGTTTCTTCTAACCCTTGTTCTTGGGGCTCCTGAGGGACTGTAAATTGATTTTCAGAACCTTTATCATCTGGTAGTTCCTCACCTTGCTTAGCCATTTGAACTCTTCTTTGCATTTCTTGAATGACCGGGGCAAGGGTTGGGTCTTGCATTAATGCTTGCTGAACTTCAGGTTCAAGTAAGTCTTGCTGCATTAAGAAGCGTTCAGGGTTTTCAACGCCTTTTTGTTCCATATAGTATTTGAAGAACTCTTCTATATTTAGCGGTAACCCTGCTTTTAAGAACATCTGACTAGATTGTGCAACCATATCTGCTTGATTGAAGCGTTCAGATGTAGCACTTCTATCAGCATATGTATATCTATATTCAGCTTGTCTAACATCGTCATCTACTTCAACATTTTCAGGGTTATTATCTTTGTTCACATATATTGTTTCTTTACCAAAAGTGAAGTTAGCTTTGAGTTTAGCAACGTGTTTAACGTCTGATAATATTAAGTTCTGATTAATACAATCTAGGAGCATTTTAAGACGTGTTAATTGCCCTTCAACTTTTGTTGATACCTCTGTAGCTGTAGTTCTGTCTTTCTCAGCAGCGCCAGCCATATTAGGGAATATACCCGATATTTCTGACATTAAGTCATCAAGGTAGGATAAATCGTTCACAAATGCCCCAGAAGAGAAGTTTATAAACTCTGGCATTTGAGTATGTAATGTAGGGTCATATTCAATAATTTTTCCAGGGTTTATATCTATATTCCCAGGGTCATCACCGAAGAACCCTCTAGGGGCATAACAAGGTTTATTCTCATTCAATGAGTCTAAATCCATCTGATGACGCAGCATTTTCTCTTGGGCTAATGCCATATCGTATACAGAGTACAGTGGCGAAATACCTCTTTTGTTGGACGGGTCTGTTATATAAGCACCGTATGAGAAAGGATTTATGATTAAAGGATTTTTTTCAAAACAGACTAGGTATTTGCCACCTACTACTACTGCATACCAGTTTTTAAGAACAGTACCATCTGGTAATTCTAAGTCACCCCAGTGCTCTAAGCATTCAACTGTAGAACCATTAACATCTTCATCTTCTAATGATGAAGCGTCTTGGTCTGATAAGTCTGACTCGTTAACACGTTGTTTAACTGCTAAACGTAAATCTTCTGCTACTTCTTTTGGGACATCGAAGTATTGGTTATTTATAATGTCATCTGGTGTTTTCCAAGTCCTATTAATCTTAGGACAAGTCTCCCAGTTTAGCTGTTGAGTAGTATCGAATACAAAGTTAGCTGGGTCAACCATATAGATGTAAGGGTTGTCATAATCAACTCTTTCATCTGTATAAAATCTTTCACCCTTAAGAAGTGCTGCAGCTACTTTAGGGTTTTTAAGAGCATCAAATACCTCTATAGGTCTTCTGTACTCTTCTGAATGCTTTTTCCAAGTACAGAATGATATCAACTCGCCATAGATAAGAGATTTGTCTATAATCTTATCCATGGTTTTTTGGTATTCCATTTTCTCTAAGCAATCAACAAGCATAGTTTTCTGCTTGTTAGAATTGTTATCAGCTTCTTGTGACTCACCAGATACGTCGAACATAGAACCCGTATTAGCATACACATTCTTCCATATGAAAGCTTTAAATATCTGGGAGTACATGAATAGCTTACACATCTTTAAACGGCTTCTCCAAGCCTTAGAAGACTCTTTAGGGACATCTTCTGCAACATTCTTAAAGAAGACTTCATTGGTAAGCTTATTAGCTTTATCAAGTTGTGCACTTCTGCCGTTATTGAAAGTTCTGAACTTCTCTTTAATCTTTAAAGCTATCGTATCTTTTTCTTCTGAAGACAGCTTATGAACTTTCTGTTCTTTTTCTAAGATGTATTCCATTAAATGTTATCTGTATCCATATTTTGTATTACAAGAACTTCAGGTTGTCTTTCGTGTAATTTACCGTCTTTATCCATACCGAGGTTCACCCTCTGACCTTCCTGAAATTTTTTAACTGCTGATGCATATAGGTCGAAGTTATATGTTGTAAGCTTAAGACCTATTTTGCTCTTATTACCTTTGGTTTGACTTTTAAAGTCTTTACCGATTTCTGAAAGAGAAGAGAACATATCCTCATATAAGGACTTACACTTCTTAGTGAAAAGTATTTTCTCTTTCTCTGTTATGTTAGCTAATTCAGCATTAACATTACTCTCGATTTGTTTTTTCTTATCAACAAGCCCTTCGGCTTTCATCTTTTTGAGTATTGTTTCTTTGCTAAATTTGACGTTAGGGAACGCCCTGACAATATTGTCAAGTTCTTCTCCTCTAAGGAATAAAGGTCTAACTTTATCCCAGTCTAAAGCTGTAGGTGTTCTTTTGTCTGTCATAAAAAATAAAAAGGCTAGGCTTTATGCCCTAATGTATTGAGAGTAGAATAAGTAAACAATTCCAAGAAGGTAAATGACCTAGCCCTATATAACAAGAATAGCTTATGTTATGGTTATTTGTTTGACTACTTCTTTGTTGCCATAAAAGTCAACCGACTTTTGTACAACAACACTTTTACCGTTTTTCTTAATTTCTTTATTTTCACCATATCTGAACCCATGTAACCCTTTTTGGGTGAACAGGTCGAACGATGAATATTCTTTTTCTGCAGCTAACTCATCTATGAGTTTCTCTGCTTTATACTTCGAGAACTGTTCTGAATTAATATTGCCAGTTATTATGTTCTCTCTTACATACTTAACGATACGCTTATTACACTTAGGACAATAAGCTATCTCAAGTCTTCTGTTAGTGTAATCCTTGTTAGGGTATAAGAACCATATTACAGTAGGTCTAACCTTCATATTACAGTGCACTAACACGATAATCCCCTCTCTATACGTCAACTTCGTTTCGTAACCTAATTTGAATGTCCGTACACAAATAGTATTTACTCTAACATTTAAAATGTCAACAAAACGAATACAATATTATTTCAAAATGTTTACAAATGTGTTAGATAATATTGAGGAAAACTCAAGTATAGTGTATAATATAAGTAGTATTTATATCTTCCTCAAACCTCTCACAGATGTGAGGGGTTTTTACATCTGAGGGGTTCGGTGGTATGAGGGGAATAGTTCTTCTTCGTCTCTGCGCCATCACTCCCCCTCTCCCCCTTCACTCTTCCTCTCCTTCACTCCACTCCTTCTTCTCTCTCTTCTCTTTTACTTCTTCACTCTTCTCCTTCTACTTATTACTTCTACCACTTACTCCTTCTTCTACTTCTTACTTCTTGTAGGGTAGGATGTATCGAGGCGATATAACAACCGATAGGTTAGACGTGAGGACGTCGGAACTACCTCTCTTAACCTCTTCCCTCTAACCTCTCTTATCTCGTCATACAAAGCCACACAGCCATCTTAGCTTTAACATTTTTAATGACACTTAAACATAACATAATCACAAACACAGGTAATAGCGATGTACTAACTTTAAACACTAACACTTTTTATTGGTGAAACTTATGTGATAGCCCTTCAAACAAGTGGAAGGGCTATCACTCGATAGTCAAGAATTAATAACTAATAAAAAGAAAGGAGTCGAATATGAAAAAGTATTTAAGAGCTGTAACTTAACAAACAGAAACAAATGAAGCTAGTAGCTAGCAAGAAAAAATATTGACGAACTTAAGATAAGTTTGTCGGAGTAATAGTTTAGAGTCATTTAGAGTAATCTAAGTGGCTCTTTTAAGTTATAGAAAGGATTTAATTATGATAGTAGAAATTGATTATGGAGAATATATAGATTTAGAAGATGAGTTTGTAAGTAATGAAGACTTATGGACATATATAGAGTCATTAGTGAATGACAATGTAATATATGGAACTAAGATAGCGTAATTAAGTAATAAACGAAAGGAGACAACATTATGGCTAGAACAACAAAGAAACCTGCAGAGGTACAAACTGAAAGAGAATTTAACGTATATAACTACGTTAAAGGGTTAATTGTAAAATCAGTATTTGAGAAATCAGATGAAATTAAAATGAGAGCATCTAATAATCAAGTATTAGATTGGTTACAAAAGGTAGGAGCTATAGGCTCATATCAAATCAATGTAGACGATACAAACATAGACGAAGAAGGTAAACGTTTTGTAAGAGTGACATTGAAAGATGTAAACCTCAAAGCGACAGCTAAGTCTAAAGAAGGAAAAGACTTTAATGTATTTAGTCTACAAACAATAGGACATTATTACTTACAAAGTATTAAGTAAGAATAAAGTCAATTAAAAGTATAAAAGCTCATTAGTATCACCGCTAGTGAGCTTTTTTGTATTTAGAGGTGAATGTAATTATGAAAGGAGACAATTATGTCTATTTTTACTTATGTTAAGAGTGCTTTAGTTAATGCTAT
>AUXO014462140.1_pt1 | contig 16522 bp, 15 predicted proteins | sample 768731 | NCBI WGS metagenome assembly AUXO01 (sample SAMN02715735, study PRJNA202380) | gut metagenome | biome: sheep rumen | host: Ovis aries | place: New Zealand: Palmerston North
GACTGCATCCCCGATATCTATGATGACATCAAGGCAAAGAAGGAAGAGCTGGAGGAGAAATACCCCAGGAGCAGGCCGTTCAAGTACGAAAAGAGAGAATATAAGGACAGATGGCAGGAGACGGTTCCTGGGATTTCTGCTAAGCCTGACAGCACTTATAACGACAACTATGTGTTCATCTTGCGGACATCATCCATTCGTAGGATGAATCTTGAGGTCAATCTTCTTTTTTGATATAACAATAAAGTACGTATGATTTCAGAAGTTATGTATGACGCATGGAAGGTTTCACCGCCTTGTGAGCACGAGCCGTTCGAATGCGACCACCGCTGTCCCTACTATCATTGTGAATGTTGGGAAGAGGATGATGGCGAAGAAGAATAACTAAAACCCAATGATATTGAATGAAACAAGTAACCATTACCATCGGCAATGAGACGTACGAGCTTCGCGACCTTGGAGAGCAGCAGTTGTCCAGTTCGCACTTGAGAAGCGATATCTGCTATCACTTCTGCGATTTGTTCAGTCAGTGCAGCCAGTTCCTATATAATGCTGCCACTCCTTGTCTGTTAGGCTCCAGTCATCCGTCTGAAGGTACAGGTTTTTATTTTGAGAAAATACAGCAATGAATACAACGATGCAACGATATCCGGACAAACGGCGGTGGTCGCAAGACGATCGTCAGTATTTAGAGGCGAACCTTGGTAAGCAGACCTACAGCCAGATGGCGCGTCACCTGGGACGTACTGAGCGCTCCGTTCGCCTCTACTGTCTGCGTCACAAGCTGACACCAGGCGGTCCTAAGGTGAAACGCAATCTGCTGGTGGAACTGCTGAAGGTGAAGTTCCGCAATCTGGAAGACTTCACGCCCTCGCGTGCCTTCTATGACAGCGTACAGATGTCGCAGAAGCGCTACTGGGACCTGTTCTTCGGTCGCAAGCAGATTATGGGTGAGGAATACGTGCGTATTGCCGAATACCTGGGTATCACCAGGGTGGAAGCCCTTGAGTCGCGACAGATGGAGTTGTTTTAGTTCATAGTTCATAGTTCATAGTTTAGAGTTATGCTGGATTTAGAGAAGACTAAAGAAAAAGTAAAGGAGGCCGCCAACATCGTCGAAGTGATAGGCGAGTTCGTGACACTCAAGAAAGCGGGAGTCAACTATAAGGGCATCTGCCCGTTCCATAACGACCATACGCCGTCCATGATGGTTTCGCCGGTTCGTCAGACGTTCAAGTGCTTTGTATGCGGTGAGGGTGGTGACGTCATCCATTTCCTGATGAAGCACGAGAACCTGACCTTCATCGAGGCCATCGAGTGGCTCTGCAAGAAATACGAGATTGAGATGCCTAAGCGCGAGATGACCGACGAAGAGCAGGAAGAATACAAACAGCGGGAGGCACGACAGATAGCCATCGGTGCTGCTGCCAAGTTCTACCAGTCGCGACTCAGCGAGGCAGCCTCTTTTCTCGCTCAGCGCGGCTACGATGATCTGACCATACAGGTACTTGCGGACTACGGTGTAGGCTATGCCCCAGCCGGCAATGCCGCCGTAGATAACCTGAAGAGGCAGGGCTACAACACCGATATCCTGAAGGAAGTAGGTGTTGTGGCCACCTCTGACAGGGGCGACTATGATGTATTCCGCGACCGTGTGATGTTCCCCTTCTACAACCTGCGTGGTCAGGTAGTGGGATTCAGTGGCCGTCTGGTGACACCCAGGGAGAATGCCGGCAAATATGTGAATACCGGAGAGACCCCGCTGTTCACCAAAGGCCATCACCTGTTCGGACTCTACCAGGCACGTAAGGCCATTGCCAAACAGGAATTCGCCTACCTCGTGGAAGGGCAGTTCGATGTGCTCTCTCTTGCCCGCTATGGTGTGCAGAACGTCATCGGTGGCAGTGGTACCGCTTTTACGTCTGAACAGGTGCAGCTCATCCAGCGTTTCACTCAGAAGGTCGTGATGATCTACGATGCCGATGCAGCCGGACAGAAAGCAGCCCTGAAGAACTGCGAGATACTGCTGAAGGCAGGTTTCTCCGTCCGCATCGCCCGTCTGCCCAAAGGTCAGGACCCCGACGATTTCGCCCGTGCGAATAAAGAGAAGACACAGCAGCTGCTGGAAGACTATACCGAGCCGTTCCCCAAGGCCTTCAAGAAAATGCTCATTCCCCATGGATGCAAGGATGAGAACATTATCAGTGAGAAGCGCAATAAGATTCTGTCACTGGTAGCCTGTGTGCAGGATGCCGGACTCCGACAAGATTACCTGAAGTCCATGGCACGCGACTATGGCATCAAACAACCGACGCTGGAAGAACAGCTTCGCGGCCTCAGGACCAAACTGACAGGTGCCCTCGAGCAGGGCGAGGGTGTCAAGCCTGGTATCTACGGCCTCGATGTTGTCAGCGAGAAGGTACAGAACGACCAGCCCATCATCCTCACTGCCTCTCTGCAGGACTTCATCGACCAGTTCGATGAAGACCCCGTCCTGCTTATAGCCGGTATGCCCAGCGAAACCGATATCCTGGCACTGCGTAAAGCCTACAGCTATTATGTTGCCGACGAGAAAGGCGCCGTTGTAGGTGATGACGGTCAGGAGAGTGACTACCTGCGAGCCCTTGCCGCTGCATTCCGAGCCGGTGTGACCCGCATCGACGTGTCGTGTGGTGACCATATCGAGCCCTTCCTTGATTTCTACATCAACGCCCACCGCCGTACCCTGGAACTATACAACGGCGATAAGGTACCCTTGGTGACCCGCTGTGTGGAACTGACCGCCTACGTCGAGGAAACCGTTATCACTATCAACCGCACCCAGTACTGCAAAGCACTGGGGCTTACGAAAGGTGAGTTCGACGATATCCGCAAACCCTTCGTGCAGCAGCGTAAGAGTCAGCAGAAGGTGAGCATGATGAGCGACGGACTGGACGATAGCGACGATTACTACGACCCTTATAATCCCCCTCAGTACGTCACCGACAACGACGAATACGCCCAGATGTGGAAGGAATACCAGTTCTATCCCCGTCTCAACAAAAAGGGCAATCCCGTGTGCTACCTGTTCCGCAACCCTCAGGGCGGTGGCATGGTGCAAGTGGGTGACTTCTACATGGAGCCCCTGCTGCACATCTATAACGACGATTTCGAGCAGAACAAGCGCGTATTGCGCGTAAACCGGCGTAAATATGAGACGCCCGTATATATCGAGGTCGTATCATCGAAGCTGCTCAAGATGTCCACCATTGAGGATGTGTTGATTAACTACGAAGGCATCAACTTCTCGAACGGCAAGGAAGAGTACTGGCGTAAAATCCGTGAGTGGATGTCCTACCGCTACGTCATGTGCAGCGAGGTGGAGGTGTATGGCAATCAGCAGCAGGAAGGTATGAGCCGGCGTCCCGAGGAACAGTTCTTTGCCTTCGCCAACGGCATCTGTCACATCGTAGGCGATGAGATGAAGTTCGACCCTATCGACGAACTGGGTGTCGTGACCCACCAGAAGAAAAACTACTACCTGCCCGCCTTCTCTACCATCTACATCGACAACCGCCGCCGTCAGGACAAATACCAGCTCATTTCCCAGTTCGTGTATAGGGAAGTGCCCAAGGAGAAACAGATCAGTTTCGACGAATGGGCGTCGCTGATGGACCGCGTCTATTCCATCAACAATAACGGCAAATGGGCGGTACTGTTTGCCGTCATGTCGGCTTTCCGTTCGAATATCCACTGTATCGACCGCCTGTTTACGGCTCCCTTCTTTGTCGGTCCTATGTCATCCGGTAAGACCCAGATAGCCGTCTCCATCCGTTCGCTGTTCGTCAGTCCCCACCAGAGTATCTTCAACCTCAATACCGGTACCGATGCTGCCATGCAGTCGTACATGTCGGCTTTCCGTGATGTCCCCGTGGTGCTCGACGAATACAACAATGCCTCGATCAGTGAGGTGAAGTTCCAGGCGTTGAAGTCCATCGTCTATGACGGTGAGGAGAAACTGAAGCGCAAGGGCTCCAGCGGTAAGGAGTTCGAGACCGACAAGGTGTTCACACCTGTTATCCTGTGCGGTCAGGAAATGCCCCAGCGTGATGATAACGCCCTGATGTCGCGTGTCATTATCTGTGAGGTACCCAAGCCTAAGAACCGCAGTCAGGAAGCCTCGCGCCTCTTTGAGCATCTGAAGGATATCGAGGACCCTGGAAAGGTAGGACTCTCCAACGTGCTGATGCAGGTTCTCAAATTGCGTCCCATGGTGATGGACCATTTCCGCCGTCTGAAGCAGGAAGCCTACGACGAACTGCGCAATGGTATCGTCAACAGCGGAGAGACCGACCGTCTGATGAAGACCGTGTCACTCTTCCTTGCCACCATCAAGCTACTGGAGCGTTACAGTGACATGCACCTGCCCTTCACCTACGAAGAGTTCTTCCGGATAGCCCGCGGGAAGATCGACTGGCAGTTGTCGCTCATCCGTTCTACCGACAAGCTGGCCATGTTCTTTACCGCCGTCAACAATATGATAGACGTGGGTAAGGTCATGGAGCGCCGTGAGTTCGTCATCAAGCAGCCCCGCAGCGTCTCCGGAAAGGATGCCGACGGCAATCAGCGTACCTTCATATTCGAACCAGGACAGAACATCATGTTCCTGCGATTGCAGGCCACCTATGCCATCTTCGACCGCAACGGCTACAACAGCGACCGATCGTCACTGGCCACCATCGAACAGAACCTGCGTTCGCATCCGTCGTACATCGGGTTTACCCAGTCACACCGCTTCGAGTGGACAGAGGTCATCGAGGAATACGACCCTGCTGTCGATAAGGTTATCAAGAAAGAGGAGGGCCGTCGTACCATTACCAGTGCGGTCATCATCGACTACGACGCCTTCATGCAGGCCTACAGCATCGACTTCCGCCGTGACTACGAGGATGAATCCCCTGCTGCAGAATCTCAGCCGGCAGAGCCCCCTCAGGAACCCCAACAGGGCAGTCTGTGGCAGAAGGATGGAGATGTATTCTAATAAACAACGAATTATGGTGACACTCAAACAAATATTCCAGGTATTCGGGCATGATGCGAAGTGGGCACGATTCGCTACCGCGTCTGCAGTTCCCATGACTACTGTCTTCCTTCGCAAGTTGGGCGACCGTGATATCAAGACGCTGACCGACTTTGACATACAACTGCAACTGGCCATGAGCGAACAGCCAGAAGACAGAAAAGTGAAGGCTCGCGCCTGTATCGACCATCTCCGACAATGGGCAGAAGAGCAGGGCAAGCCGTTTGCACAGTCCGAACCTGAACCGAAGCCGAAAGCAGAGCCAAAGCCCAAGGTAAAGAAGCCAAAGGCAGAACCAAAGCCAAAGATCAAGAAACCAAAGGCAGAGCCAAAGCCAAAGGCAGAGCCAAAGCCAAAGGTAGAGAAACAGCCAAAGGAGAAACGCATCGTGAAGCGTTGCGAGAAGGCTGGCGACCAGCAGGCTATTCGCCAAGACCTTCAGCCGTTAGACCCCGAGGCATGGCAGGATGACCAGCGAAAGCGGCGCGGTACCACCTACCACGACACCGCGTCCAAAGGCTGGAAGAACGGCAAGCGCGTGTTCAGTGACCGCTGGAGGGCTGACATCATGATACATGGTGTACGCTACCGCTATCGAGCCGAGACCCGTCAAGAATGTGCCGAATGGCTGAAGGCCGTCACATCGAAGAAGATTATGCCCACCGACAATAAGGCCGACTGGTGGCGCATGGAGCAGCACAAGGATGAAGAGGCGCGCATCGACGAACTCGTTGTCAGTGCAGCCGAGGAAGCCCACATCGTGTACGAATACCGGCAATCGGGCGACACTCAGATACTCTACGACTATTGCACCAAGGCCCTGCTGCCTCACATGGTATATTATTGCGCCCACACCCTGCGTTTAGGACGCGATCGTACACTGACCGCCTCTCGTCAGGCCGTAGGACTTATCCTGACCAAGATAGTCGGAGGCCGACCCGTCACCAACATCACCTTCACCTGTAAGCGAATGCTCCGAACCTATGCCTCGCGTGGTGATTTCTGGTATTACGACAAAGCCCCAGAAGCGGTGAAGCTGATGGTGAACCGTATCGACATGTCGGCCCTCGCAGAACTCTACAAGGTGACTAAGGACAGACGAATATAAATCATTGTTACAAATAATCTTATAGTTTAGTTTTCTGTATTCGGGATAACATTTCATTCTTTCTCGGTCAGAGGGAGCCCGTCGTGATGACGCGCTCCCTCTTTTTCTGCAACTACGTTAGTATTTCCCCCGCTTCGATAAATTTTACATTTTCTCTTTCCAAAGAGACATGAAAAACCCCCGTACCCCCAAATTTGTACAAAAAACCTCTAAAATATAGTTATGAAAAATATTTTTCGCAAAAAGTGCGTCCTACCGTCCTACCGTCCTACAAAATGCGTTTTTCAGACTACCCACGTTTTGAACAATTTCCGTCTATCTTCCTATATATCAATAACTTATAATAAATATAATATAGATATAGAATATGTAGGACGGTAGGATTTATGTAGGACGATGTAGGACGGCGGAAAATTCTGTAGGATGGCGGCTGGAGAGTGTTAAGAATCCTAAATTGACCAAAAATCACCCCTTTTTGGGGGTTTGTAGGACGGTTTGTAGGACGTGTAGGCGGCTTTGTAGGACGCTCGTAGATATCAAAAACGTTAAAGTTTTCCTTTAATAAGTTGGTGTATTCGATTATTTTTCATATCTTTGCAGCGATAAACCCTAAAAACCAAAACATGTTTGTAGGACGGTAGGACGAAAAACGCAAAAAAATAAGCATCCCAATGAGCATCTGGAAAAAACACTCTCAAAATGGAATTGCCTCCATCAGGATAGAACCCTATCTTGCGGAGTATGCAAAAAATTGCTGGGGCAGTGCGCGAAGAAACGGCGCAATAAAAATTCCTTACACCTCCGAGTTTTACCACCTGGTGTATGAACTGATGGCCAAACCATCTGCAAATGCACACGAATGGACGGACACCAATCTGGACATCGTGCTGCCCCACCGGACCCAGTGCGAAGATGGAGTTCTGAAGAACATCCGCTACTACTATTACCTGTCGCCCAAGTCAGCCCTCAAGATAGAGCACTGGCTCAGACGCCGGTTCAACTTCGAGTTCTACGGCATCATGATGGACAATGAGATGCAGGGACGCCCCGTGAGCAACCTCGAGGTGGTGCGATCGTTTATCCGGAGTCACGGATTGGAGAGCATTACGGAAGACGCTCTGATACGCAGTTTCCGACGCTACAGGCACCGTGCATACCCCAAAAAAGTGAGGAAATATAAAAAATCGCTGAAATTTAAGAAGAATTAACGTTGTTCAAACGGTATGGATTGTCCCTTTTAAAACGACACCAGAGGTTATAAGGTTGCAGGTTGGAGGTTATAAGGTTACAGGTTGGAGGTTATAAGGTTACGGGTTGGAGGTTGCAGGGTTACGGGTTGGAGGTTGTAAGGTTACGGGTTGGAGGTTACAGAGTATAGCCTTTGTACTGCCAGGCTTATGGATTACCTTTGCAGTGCTTATTATTTATAAATGTATATAATACTATGTCACAGAAAGTACAGATCTACAAAAACCTGAACGATAAGTCGCTTGCTTACGGCAAGTACTACGTTCGCCCTGTTTACGATAATCAGTTTATCACCACCGAAGCTCTGGCAGCCTTCATTCAGACCCAGTGTACTGTCAAGCGAAGCGATATCAAGGCCGTGCTTGATGAGTTGGGCTCAGCCATGAAGCACTTCTTTGAGATGGGGCAGAAGATCAAGATTGACAACATCGGTGTGTTCAAGGTAGGTGTCATCAGCAGTCCCAGTGATACCAAGGAAGCGTGCAGTGCCAGCAATGTCAAGTCAGCCCACGTCATCTTCAGTCCTGAGACAGTCAGTGTGCCTAACGGTAAGACCAGCGAGGCGCGTGCAGCCAAGATTGTCAATGGTGCAGCTGTTCTCGTGACACGTCAGGTGCGCGGTTTCAATCATCCCGCCGTCATGCTCCAGGATATCCGTTTCGAGTTGGCCAAGGATTCCGAGAACAGCAGCGTGAACACCGATACCACGACCCATAACAGCGGCGGTAATGCCCCAGGACCCAGTGCGGAAGGATAGGAAAATTGAAGAGTTGAAAAATTGAAGTTATGAAAGAATTCAGTCAGCATATCCAGATAGTACCATTGGAAGGATCCGTCACTGATGCTTTTGATTTGATGGCACGTGAACCCTTCGAATTGGAGTTCACAGCAGATAGTGATGACGGCGGTACCTACTGGAACTGCAGAAAGCAGATCGTCTGTGACCTACCCGATGCCGTGGTACGTCAGTTTTTCCGGTACGAGCGAAGCTGTCAGGTGAAAGTCTGGGATAACAGCGGTGCCTGTCATGTCATCGGTGACAGCGACATGCCCGCCCGTGTGATGCTGTCGCCTATGCTGCAGTCAGCCACCCTCACTATAGCGTGCGAGATGGTACGGAATCCTCTCTCGCTGTAGAGTCCTTTCAGTTATATATATAATAATGTATATTTGCAACATCATGAATGAGTTACAACATATCCTACTGAGCGACATGCCACTGCTGATATCGACCGACGGTTACCGCCGGCTGATGGTGGAAGCCTTTCCGATGACGCCCTCCAGTTTTCTCTTCCAACCCAAGAGCTATCAGGACCAGGTGAAGGAAGTGGTGCAGCAGTTCCCCGAGGAACTCCGCCTGACCGTTGACTTCTCTTCGCCCGAACTGAAGGAAGGTTCGGTGGCTTATCACCGTATCTGGGGCGTTGTCACCGCCGAATCCAACTGGAGATTCTCCTCGAAGCAGTTGGAAAAAGACCTGCTGGCAGCAGAACAGAACCCGCAAATCACCAGCCACTTGCTACATATCAACTCACCAGGCGGCGAGGCTTATTACCTCGACCGCCTCAGTGAGACATTGCGTAAGTTGGAGAAACCCGTTATCACGCTCTACGAGATGGCGTGCAGTGCAGCCTACTACATCGGCTGTCACGGTCAGAAGGTATATGCCACCACCCTGTTTGACTTCGCAGGCTGTATCGGTACCATGACCTCTTTCTACGATTTCCAGCCGTATTACGAGAAACTGGGTATCAAACTGGTGGAAGCCAAGGCTGACAATAGCGATCTGAAGAATAAGATGTTCGACGATCTGCGTAAAGGTAAGCCTGAGCAGTATATCAAGGAAGTACTCAATCCGATGAACGACGCGTTCCTGCAGGAAGTCCGTCAGCAGCGCAAGAAACTGGCAGACCTTCCCGACGATGCCCCCGTATTGCGAGGTGAGACCTTCTTTACGGATACTGCTGAAGAGATAGGACTGTGTGACGGTCAGCGTACCTTGGAGCAAGCAGCTCAGGAATGTGCGGAACTGGGACGCAAGTGGAGCGAGACCACCCGTAAGAAGCAGGCCGTTTACAATGCCATTTAGGATGCCATTTACAACACCATTTACAATGCCATTTAATTGATAAAGTTTGTTTTAGTATTAAATTGTTTAGTCTATGAATTGGAAAGAAAAACTGAAGACTGTGTTGGAGGCCTTAGGCTTCACCAGTAAGTTTGATGAGAAAGCTCTGACCAACGAGGAGTTCCAGCAGGTATGCGAAGCCTACCAGCGTGACTACAAGGTGACGCTGCAGGATGACATCAACGCTGAAGCGGCTCAGGTTCAGAATGCTCAGCAGCAGGAGTTGCTGAACAACATCTATGCAGCTGTTGTCACCGCCGGTGGTGAGCAAGCTCCCACTACCGAGCAGCAACAGCAGAAGCCTGCCACCCAGCAGGGTATCATCGACGCCATCAACGCGTTGGGTGCCAAGATGGGTGAGATGGCTAAGCGTCCTGCCGAGGATAAGCCCCAGCAGCAGGGCAAGGCTATCGTCGTGAGCCTGCATGGTTTCGGCAATACTCCCGAGTATCTGTTCGGTGCCCAGGCACCTATGTACGCCATGGACCTGCGTTGGAACAAGATTGCAGCCAACCCTGCAGCAGCTGCTGCCTTGGGTGAAGCCTCTCAGGAAGATGAGCGTAAGTTCTATCAGGCTGCCCGCGAGTACGGCATCTCGCTGATGAAGCGTATGCAGTACCTGGTGCAGAACGGCATGACCGATGTCAAAGCTTTGGCTGAGGGTCAGTTCTCTACCAATTATGAGGGTGTTGACAACCTGGGCGATATGGGAACTCAGTTTACCGTTCGCCGTCAGGATGCCATCATCGCCCGTGTGCTCTCTACCCGTCAGATGACCGACTACTTCCCTGTTCGCTATGGTATTCAGGATAACGACGTTATCTTCAATGCCTTCTTCGGTGAAGTCAGCCAGGCATGGCAGGAAGGTGAAGTCTATAAGGGTGGCATGAAGATCGAAAACGAGCGCGGCTACGTTGACGATGCGATGATGAAGATGAAGTGGGGTCCCATGAAGGAGCTGGAGCGCAAGTATATCGGTTATCTGAATACTTCTGGCAGCGATCCTATCAAGTGGAATATGATTGAGTACCAGTTGCTCAACAGCCTGCTGACAGCTCAGCGTGAGCAGAACATCCGTCGTGTACGTGGTGTTTATGTAAAGCCCGAGGCTGGTGTTGCAGGCAGTTATCTGACTGGTTCCACCGGTATTCTCTACCGTCTGATTGACTACGTTCACAGCAATAAGCTGCTCGTGACCGACGATGAGGATAAGGCTATTCGTGACTACACCGAATCAACCATGCTCACTGTTGTGAAGCTGTTCGTTGATGAAGTTCGCACTCATCTGGCAGAGGATGAGACGCTGAGTGGTAAGGTGCTCTATCTGAACGAGCGTCACAAGGCATGGTGGTTGAAGTGTATTCGTACCCAGTTCCATCTGGATACCGACTTCGCCGGTGTTAACTCGTATGCCAACGTCGTTCCCGACACCGAGGTGCCCATCATCTGGCTGCCTTACCTGGGCAATCTGAAGTCCATGATGATGCAGGAACCAGGCAACCTCCAGTTCCTGGAGTATCTGCCAGGTGAGATGATGGCTGTGAAGACCGAGCAGCAGATGGAGATGGTTCGTGCATGGAGCACCTGGAAGGAAGGTACCTCTGCAGCCTTTGTCGGACGCCATTTCGCTACCAAGGCAGAACTGGAGGCTAACGACTTCGAGTTCCAGCAGATTTTCCTCAATAAGCCATGTACGGCTCTCGCAGCAGGTGCTGTCAAGGCTGATGCCAAGAAGGGCTTCTGGTTCGAGACGGTTGCCAACGAAGCAGCTACCGCCCTTACCGACATCGAGGGTGCCAAGAAGGGTGTAGCCTACATCATCGAGTGTGGTGCTACTACCAATGCCACCACGATTGCCAAGGCCGACAAGTTCGCTGACATCAAGTCGGCATGGACTCCTACAGCCGTAGGCGACTATCTGATGGTTATCCTGAACACCGCAGGCGACAAGTTCCTGGAGCTGGAGCGCTGCGTGGGTGGTACCCGTACCATCAACCGTGAGCTGAATCCTCACTACGTGGGATAAGGGAGAGTTAAAGAATTGAAGAACTGAAAAATTGAAGAATTGAAGTTATGAAACATCTGTTAATACTGAGCACTGGGCTTTCCCGCAAGGGAGCCCAGTACGCCAACAAAAAGCAGCGTCATATGGTGACCTGCCTGTTGTGGATTGTTGCTATCTGTCTGATGCTGTGGTCGTGGTGTGAACCTGCCAGTGCTTCAGCCGGCTTTGGTATGTCACTGGCTACCATGGCCGTCATCGGAAGCATCGACGATGTGTCGGACCGTGACACCCACGGTTCGGAGATTGCCTATCAGGTGGTTCTGATTGCTACCGAACAGCTGGCAGATAAGTTTACTTTCCCTCAACCCGACAAAGACCGTATAGTGACGATTGGAAAGAGTATCCTGAAACAGGGAGAGTCAGCGCATTACTTCGAAGCGCATACCATTCCGACGTTGCTGTCGAGCAGTGAGAAAGGCGATGTGACGACCACCGGCACCAATACCTTTACCATCATCATGGGCGGAGACCGTACAGCCCTGAAGAATTTCATAGAGGAATATTCCGGAGGAAAGTTCATCATCCTATTCAAACACATCAAGGATACCGTATGGCATATCATCGGAGAGGCGGAGCGTCCCATGGTGCTCAATAACACCGAGACCAAGAATGATGCCGACGGTCGCTACTCGACGCTCACCTTTGTGCGCAATAGTGTATATCTGGACCTGCTGGTTGGCTGGACGGAAGGCGAGAGCATTAATAGCCTTCTGGAAGGTAACCCTGCAGTCAATCCAGGAGATTGAATCTAAACGCGGAAGATTATGTATAACGAACGTGAACGTTTAATACACCACCAGCAGCTGCTGTCCAAGGAGTCAGCGGCTGCTGACTTGCAGTTGCTGCAGCAGAAGAATCCGAAACACCCGCGACTGGCTGAGTTCGGTGTATCGCCTAAGCATCATGCAGGTGATATCCTCTTCGAGCTGCTGAAAGTATGCAGCCGCGATGAGATTGTGAAGAACCGACTGGCATTTGCCTCTTTGCCCTTAAAGACACCCTTAAAGACATCTGAAAAGACATCTGAAAAGACACAGGAATCTGAAAAGAAACCTGAGAAGAAGGAGGCAAAAAAAAAGACAGCAAAAAGCGGCTCTCCAAAGAAGGAGAATACCCAAAAATAGACTGGCTGAACCTTCAGGATCAGGATGTTCAGCAGGCTACCATCCTCTACAACGACCGCATCAACACATGGCGGCGTATGAAGCAACTCGACGAACTGCTGGAGACCAAACCCACGGAAGAGGCTGTCAAGGAAATGGCAGAACTGCGTATCCGGAATCTCCAGGCGTTCGACGAGTTGCAATCGTTTAACGACACAGGCAAGTTCCTCTGTAAGCACCCGCTGCTTGCAGGGCGTTCGGAAATCAACCAGCTCCGTCAGCTGTTGCACCGCGACCCCTCAGAATTCCTTCGCCGTCACAAGAACACGCTCGACAACATCCGTAGATATAAGAGCTATCTGAAACGTAAGGACCGCAAGGACCGCCGTCAGCAGGACCGTGAGGCTTTGGGACGCCATCAGGAACGGGAACGTCTGTTTCGCATGATACTTGAACAGGAAGGAAACAATCATGAGCAATCTTGACAACGAACTACTGAAGCGCATAGCCGATGAAGTGTCGGCTACAGCTGATGCCAAGGAAATCCTCGATAAACTGACAGAACTCAGCAAACAGGGCGATACCGACGCTATCGAACTGTTGGCAAAGCTCAACCAGTACGGGAAGGAAGTGAAGCTCAGAAAGGAACTGTTTGGCGTATGAAGAAAGAAACCTACTTAGAGCAGATAGGGGAGTTGCACCCCGACCTGTTAGCCGGTTTTCTGGCTACAGGCAAGTGTGATGCCATACCCGAGAACCTCCGAATGTTCATCCAGCAGCTGCAATGGGCTATCGAGACTTACGAGACAGAACGCAGTATCACCCGCTGTGCTACCAAACTGCGGCAGCGCATAGCTGCTGAGCAGCACATCAAGATGGAGCAGCGCACCGCCGTTGCACGTGTCTATCAAGCCCTGAATTTCTTCCATATCGATCAGAATGTGCCCATCAAGGTATGGGAAGCCATCTATGCCGACCAATTCGAGAAGATAGCCCAGTTTGCAGCCCTGAAGGGTGACCTGAAGACACAGGCGAAAGCCACAGAGCGTGCCCTGGAATGCCGGCGCCGTGCAGCCGAGATTGCCGATACCGACCGTTCGCTGGGTGTCACCATGCTGTTCCATGGCGATATCACACCGGAGTTGATGGGACTGGAAAAGAAGAGCCTGAAGGAAATTGCACGTAAGGATAATGACGGTGAATACCTGAAGATTATCAACCAGTTGCCGTTGGAATCGCTGGAAAAGAAGCGCATCCTCAGGGATGCCGATATTCAGGAAGCCGAAATCATCGAAGAACTATAAACTATGAACTATGAACTATGAACTATGAACTCTTCGAACAAACCTATCTGAACAGGGTGCAGATGCTGGCCAACCTGATTGACCCTAATATGCTATACTGTGAACTGGGACGTGCCACCGGTAAGACTGAGGGTGTGATGACGCCAAGGATTATCCGTGTGGCAGACTCGATGCCTGGAGAGTTGGGGTTTTTGGTGCATAAAACCTTCGTAGCCCTTATTGCGAACGTATGGCCCAATATCCAGGCATCGTTTGCCCGACCCGTCACCGTGGGCGGACAGACGCGTCAGCTATTGGAAGAGGGTGTCGATTACGTGGTTGGTACCGCCAACCTGCCCAAACACTTCCGCAAGCCCCGATATCCCATTACTTATGCCAAGCATTCGGTGGTATTCCGCAACGGGTTCCACCTGCAGTTAGTTTCGAGCGACCAGCCCGAATCGGTGGCAGGACGCAATGCCGTGCACGCCTTTGTCGAGGAGATGAAGCATAACTCAGGCGAAAAACTGCGTTCGCGCCTGTTTCCTGCTTTACGTGGAGGTTCAGCGGAAATCCGTAAAAGTCCTTATTATGCGGGAGTTACAGGCGTGAGCGACACCGCCCGTGTGGATTTGGGCGAGGATGCCTGGTTCGAGGAATACGAGAAGAAATGCAATCCGGAACTGGCCAGTGAGATAGCCACCGTTGCCCTCTATCTGAACAAACAGTTGCTCAAGATGACCATGGTGGAACAGCAGCTCAGGGAGACGAAGAATCCCGTCATGATGGAACAGTTGCGGTTGGAGCAGCAGAAACTGCAGCACCTGGTTAATATCTGGAAGCCGAGGTTGGCACGTATGCGCAAGAATGCCATCTACTACATCCGTGCATCCTCGTTTGCCAATAAGGATATCTTAGGACCTAAGTTCTTCCGCACCCAGTTGGAGACACTGGACATGGATGAGTTCCTGACCTCTATCTGTGCCGTCCGTCACCGTGAGGTGCAGAACCGCTTCTTTGTAGCCTACGACCGTCACCGTCACCAGTTCCGTGACTCCTACAAGGATGACTTGATTATGAAGCTGTCGCTGCAGGACCATTTCCTGTTGACAGCCCATTATCTGAAGCACTACGATGCCAGGGAGCCGCTTTACATGGGTTACGACCCGGGTAAGTTCTCCAGTCTGATAGTGGCTCAGCAGAAAGACTACGGTCAGCGACTGGACACCATCAAGGAGTTCTTCAGCTATGCCACCGACACGCAGGACGATCTGGCTCAGCAGGTGTACCAGTTCTTCGGGCATGATGCGTATAACAAGACCATCCACCTCTATCCGGACCGTGCGGGAAACAAGACACGTGAGGAACTGGAGCAGATAACCACCGACTCGCGCATGATGAAAGAGAAGCTGGAGCAGATGGGATTTTCGGTTATCCTCTATAACGAGAGTCAGGGTACCATCTACCACTGGCAACAGTACAAGTTGCTGCAGATGCTGTTTTCGGAGCAGTCGGATTTGCTTCCCCGCATCCGTGTGGATGAGAACGAGTGCAAGAACCTCTGCTCTGCCATCATGATATCGCCATTGAAGCAGGTGGGCGGTAAGATAGAACTCGACAAGTCGAGCGAACGGAAGCAGCGGCTGAAGAACCAGGCAGGACTGACCACCCAGTTGCCGTCGGCTTTTATCTACCTGCTTTATGGGCTTTATGCCGAGCAATGCCGGCAAGAACTGTCGAATTATCCCACGGATTTGCCTGATAATATCAGTATTTAGCCTGATATTTTCGCGGAGAGGCGCCATAATAGCTTTGTTTTGCTTCGATTGAAAAATAAAACGGCTGAAAGTCAGCCGATTAGACACAAAAGAAGTGAAAATCGCGAAAAACGCACGAAGGAAATCCGCACGCCCCGCTGGGAAGACGCTTTGATGTGCATGGGCCTATAGGCCTTGGGAAATATGAGTGTCCTTTCTGTTATATAATATAAGGTGTAAATTTGCGACATGGAACAGCAGACAGGAATAGAGTTGGACGGCATCAGTGCCATGCAGTGGGCAAGAGAGCTATCGAAGCTGCCTCAGGGCGACTTCACCCTGGTGTTCTTTCCCTACTCCAGACGGCGCGACATAGCCAGCGACGAGCCTGTGGTTAAGGAGCACTGCAAATGGCGAACGCAGATGCCTCAGGAAAAGATAGACATCGACAGCGACAACCTGCTGCTGTTTACCGACGGGGACGGAGAGCCCCGCATGTGCTACCGCATCCTGATACGCTACATGGCTTTCTCACAAGACGGATATAAACTTCACAAGATAAATTGGTTAGGAGATGAATGACTCAATAGAAATCTATGGCAACGTGGGCAACTACCAGATGGACGGCAACCTGTTGTCGTTCCAGTTGGGGGAACAGCTCATGAACGACGGTATGACGATGATGTTGCCGTCGGACATGCGACATTACGTACACGAACACCAGTGGTTGGGCGTGCAGGGTTATAACGTCTGTATGCGTGGGCATAACAA
>AUXO012894391.1_pt1 | contig 16519 bp, 17 predicted proteins | sample 768731 | NCBI WGS metagenome assembly AUXO01 (sample SAMN02715735, study PRJNA202380) | gut metagenome | biome: sheep rumen | host: Ovis aries | place: New Zealand: Palmerston North
AAAAACGACTATATAGCTTTATCTTCATCTATATAGTCTTCATTAACTTGTTGATCAATATTTTCCAAAGTTTCAATATCTTTATCCTCTTCTACTATTTCATCCCAAGGATCTTCTTCTAAATTTGCTTCTATTTTTACTTTTATATCCCCAACCAATTCAACTCCTAGTTCCTTTTCAACAACATAGCGAATAGTATTATCAACAATATCAGCCTTAATACAATTGGGTTGTTTTAAACTGCGAACAATAATATCTTCTCCTTCAAGATTTTCATTAGAACGCATATGAATAATTTCATGATAAGTATTTGTATTTCGAACAACATCTGTTTTAGTATCATTATCATAAGAATACCAAATATTTACATCATAACTTCCATTTATAATAATATCATTTCCACTTTTATTTCCACTAAAATTATGATTAATAACCCAACAACCTAAAATAGTAGAAGGATTATCTACATTGATTTGATTAACAGTAGTAAAAGTCTTCTTTCCTTTTGATACAATAGCCTTCGTAACAATTTCTCTATAATCTGCCATAGTTTCCTCCCAATTTAATATATGTAAAAGGTTTAAAAAAAGTACTGAAAAATGCAAAAAATAATGCTATAATAAAAATAGAATAAGGAGGGATTTTGATGGCATCTTCTATTATCCATCTAGCTATAGCTAAAAAAGTAAATGAAAAAATCAAAGTAGAAAATCAAAAGGACTATTATTTAGGGGCAATTGCACCAGATATTTCTAAACAAATAGGAGAAAGTAGAGAAAAATCCCATTTTTTAATTAATACAATAAATGAAATTCCCAATATAGATTTATTTAAAAAAAGATACCCTACATTTATGTATAATTCCTTTGATTTAGGATATTTTACTCATTTATATGCTGATAAATATTGGAGAAAAGAGTTTCTTCCAAGTATCAAACAAAATGATTTTATAAAGCTGACCAATGGCTCTTTTATAAAAGCAACCAAAGAAGATATAGAAAAAATGATTTATTCAGACTACACAAATCTAAATATAATAATAATTGAAGATTATGACCTGGATTTATCATTATTCTATGAAGATTTTATAATTCCTAAAACAAACTTCAAAGAAATTCCAATCAATCATCTAGATATCCTAATTAATAAGATGGGCATACTAATAGAAAACTCAAAATCTGAAAAGACATATACTTTAGACTTAGAAAAAATAAAAGAATTCATTGAAAAAACATCCAATGAAATTATAAAAGAACTAAAGAAATACTATTAAAAAAAACGCACCTTACAATGCGTTATTTTTTATTTTTCTATACTATTTAATAAACGATAAAAATAATCATTAAGAAAATCCCTAATATAATCAATCATATAATTAACCACTTCTAAATTTTGCATATAAACAGAATAAACAGGAATACTTTTTAAAGTATTTACTAATGCTTCATAATCTTTCTTTAAAGACTCATCATAATTACTTTTAACATAATTTTTCTGACATTTTTTTACTTTTCGAATTAACTGCAAAACTTCTTCATTTGAATCCATTTGTTTTTTTAATAAGATACACTTTTTATATTCTTTCGAACTTTTAACAAAATCAACAACTTCCTCTAAAGATTTATTTACAGTTACCATCTAAACTCCACGTCTTAGCCGCAGTTATTTCAACCTCGACAATTTCTCCTACTTCTAAATCTTTTGCACTAGTAAAATTTATTAATTTATTAGATTCACTATAACCATAATACATATTCTTTTTTTCACTAACACCTTCGACTAACACTTTTAAGCATTTGCCCTCTAAAGCTTTATTATTTTTTAAAAAATATGAATTAACAACTTGATTTAAGCGTTGTAACCTTTCTTCTTTTTCAGAAAGAGAAACATTATCTTCCAACTTACAAGCCGGTGTCCCATCACGAGATGAAAAAATAAAAGTAAAAGCATTATCATATTGACATTCCTCAACTAAACTTATTGTCTGCAAAAAGTCATCTTCAGTCTCCCCAGGAAACCCAACAATAATGTCTGTAGAAATACTGACATGAGGAATAGTATCCTTTATTTTATGAAACAATTTCAAATAACTCTCACGACTATAACGTCGACCCATTAATTTTAAAATTCTACTAGATCCACTCTGAACAGGCAAATGAATACTAGGCATTATATTAGGATATTTTGCAACTACCTCTATCATCTTATCAGTAAAATCCCATGGATGTGAAGTCATAAAACGAATTCTTGGTATATCTTTTTTTGCAATATCTTCTAATAAATCACCTAAGTTATAATCATCATATAAGTCTTTTCCATAAGCATTAACATTTTGTCCTAATAAAGTTACCTCCTTATAGCCATCAGTAATTAAATCATCAATTTCCCTTAAAATGTCTTCCTTTGCCCGACTTCTTTCCCTACCGCGTGTATAGGGAACAATACAATAGGTACAAAATTTATTACAACCATAAATAATATTTACATAAGCCTTAAATGGACTAACTCTTACTACCGGTAATCCTTCATATAAATCACCTTCTCGAGAAAAAACTTCTATTTGCTGGACATTTTTTTCTATTGACTCATCAATAACATTAGGAAGCTGATACAAATTATGAGTTCCTAAAACAAAGTTAACAAATTTGTAGTCTTTTAACATTTCATCCACAACAGTTGCTTCTTGAGCCATGCAGCCACATACACCAATAATAAGATTTTTCTTTTCTTGCTTTAAATGCTTTAATCTTCCAAGCATACCAAAAGCCTTATTATGTGCATTTTCACGAATACTACAGGTATTTAAAAGTACCAAATCCGCATTTAAATAAGAATCTGCTAAAGTAAATCCTAATTCTTCTAATAATGCTGCAATAGTTTCACTATCATGCTCATTCATTTGACAACCATAAGTTTTAATAAAATATTTTTTCCCTTTATATTTATTTTTCAATTTATTATCAATTTGAAAAAAAACTCGTTTATATTCCCTTTTATCTCGAGTTCTAGCATCCTTATAATTAGGCAAATGCATAATATCACCCCGCCTCCTATATATGATAACCCAAAAAAAAGAATAACTCAAGACAAGAAATTATTCTTTTACTTTTTTATAGAAATCTACTAAATTCACTTTACTGAACAATCGATTCCAATAAAAATAAACGATTATTCATAATATCATTTTTAATTGCTTCCATGTTTTTACGAATAGTCTCAACTAACTCTTTTACTTTAATATCAAGATTTTTCTTTTCCAAGTTTGAAACAATAATAGTTAAATTCATAATCTTTGAATATTTACCATAAAGTTTATTTTTTAAAGTAACATTTAACAAATTTTTAAAAGAAAGAATATCTATATTATCAAATCTTTTATCTTCCAATATTTTAAAAGCAGTTGATAGATAACGATTAGAAAGAGCAATATCCATAGCTGTTTCACCCCTATTATTTTTAATATTAGGCAAATAATTTTTCTTTTTAGTTAATTGTTCCATAACTTTAATGGCCATCGCAGAGTCATCATGTGCTAAAATATGCCCAAATGTATTTCCATCAATATTTTTATGATTAACATCCCAATTTTTCTTTTTCATAATTTCCATAACAAAATCATACTGCTTAGCTTTTAACAAGCGAATAACTACATCATTACCAACACAATCAACCACATTAACATTAATCCTATTATTAAGGACAAGCCTTACTACTTCTTCATATTCACTTCGTTTAAATAAAGAATTTACCAAATCTTGATTTTCTACACATGTTATCATATTTTTTCTCATAAAACACCTCTTTACACGTGACAGTTAAATATTGTAACAGAGCAAAATAAAGGTGTCAAATGACTAATTACCAATAACATAAAAAATTCTTATTGCTTGATTTTTATTAAAATACAAACAAAAAAAGAGAAAGTCAAGAAAACTTTTCTTTTTTTTTCAATTTAGAAATAAATAATTTATATAAAAACCAATCTATGATTTAGTTAATTCCAAATAAAACAATAGATTTTTATTACAAAACATTAAGAATATAAGATCACTAAATAGAAAATAGCACAATCAACAACGTAATCTATATTATGATAATCATAAAAACACCCAGTTTTAGGATCTAGTTTATCCCCTAATTACTATTAAAACCACTTTTTTTAATTACATAATATTCTTCATTTTCATCAATGTGACTATTACTCATAAATTATTTCCCTACCTAACATTATATATTACAATTTCAAATTTCAATTAAATTACAATATCTAATATATTTGGTTTAATATGAATAAAAAGTAAAAAACACAAATAATTAATGCAATAATTTGTGTTTTTTAAACAAACATATAAATAAATTAGCCTAATTTAGTTCCACAATTTGAACAAAATTTAGCACCATTAGTAGCTGTTCCACAATTTGGACAAAACTTAGCACCAGCAATAGGTGTTACTACCTCGTTAGCAGCTCCTGATTGCAAATCTTTCGCACTAACACCAGGATTTTGGAAAGCACCTTGAGCAGTGCCACCAACCATTCCTCCACTAGCCATGTTCATCATTCCAACTCCCATTAAGCCAGTAGCTGCTCCATTAGCATTGTTTGCAGCATCTTGAACAGCTCTTCCATAAGAACCAACAAGTGTTCCTTGTTGCATATAGCTATTTGAAGAAAGTTCATAATTATCAATCTTCTTCTCAGATTCATCATCTAATGTTACAGATTCAACCACAAAACCTTCCAAGCTCATACCACGGTCACGAATTGGCTGGTCAAAAACTTTTTCATCCATTACTTTTTTAATCTCAGCAGTTGCACTAGGTAATTCAAGTACAGGAATTTTATGTACACTGTTTCCCATCTCGTTTAAGACATTTTGAAAAGCGCCAATAACTTCAGATCTCATTTGTTCTATAATAGTTTCTTTGCGATACTCATCAGCTGTTCCAGCAATTTTACTCATAAACAAAGCTGGATTATTAATAGTAAATGTATATTTACCAAAACATTTAACTTCTACTCGCAATGGTGTCATTTCTCCAGTCATTTGATTTGGAATAGGATGAGACCAATCCTGAAAAGGAATTGGAGCAGGAGTACCAAATTTATTATCAATAATTTCTTTTCCATTAATATAAAAAACTGCCTGCTCTTTACTAGTCCCTCCTCCATACGTAAAACGAGTCCACATTTCTTTAAAAACATCTCCAAATTGTCCTGCAAAAAAAGAAGGTGAAGTGGATTGATCAAACGTAAAAATTCCATCCTCAGCAGTAGCATCTAAAATTTGCCCATTTTGAAATATAACAGCAATTTGACCAGGTGCAACTTGAATTGCACTATCCTTACTAATAATACCATTAGGAGTAGTGACTTTCTTCATTAAAATATCATTTCCTAAATCATCACATTTGATGTACTCTTTCCATTGATCATGTAAAGTGCCACCAACAGCACCAACTACAGCTTTAACTAAACCCATAAAAATCTCCTTATCTAAATTAATTATTAATTCTATTATACATCAGTTTTTATCCATTTGAAAGATTATTTTTTATCTTCAATAATAGAATCACAAAAAAGATCTTTTTCCAATTTAACCTTTAATGTGGAATTATCAATATTGTTTAACAACCCACTTTTATAAGAAACCTTATTATATCTATTCAAACGATACACAAAAAACATAGTTAAAATAAAAGACATAGTTGTAGATAAAATAACAATTTCTATCCAAGGAATAACTTTAATAATCTTACCATTACTACTAACTCGATAGTCACCACTACGATTAAGATTAAAAAAACCATCTAATATTTTTATATAAGTATTAGTAGCAGAATAGTATTTAGCTTCCTTAATATCAGAATAAATATACTTTAATATATCATGAATTCTATCATCTGTATAAATAGTAAACACCTTACCAGTCTCATCACCACTATTTCCCATAAAAATTTCAGGAGTACCGTCAATAACACATATAACAAACACAACTCCATCTTCTTTAAAATCATTATAATCATAGAAATGATAAGCATAATCTTGAACTAAATAGCCATTAGTATTATTTGTAGTAACAATAGCAACATCAATAGCACTTGTATTGATAAATGCATTTACTTGCTTGTAAAGCTTTTTTTCTTCTTCATCAGTATACAAATCAGCATAATCATATATCTTTTCACTAGAATCAACGGCAGGTGTCTGCAATATTTCTTGAATATTACTCTCATCCACAACAATATTTTTAGGAGTTAAAGGAGCATCGATTGTTCTAGTATAAGTATTAATACTAGCAAAAGAATTACTTGGAAAAAGTAAAATCAAAAAAACAAAAAAAACAAAATATCGCTTATATCTCATAAAAACCTCCTACAAAAAATATGCTATTAAAAATGAAAGTAAAAATATTATACTAAAAGAAAAAATAGCAAAAAGAACAGTTTCAACAATCCCCATAGGAATATCAAAATAAAATTTTCCATTTTGACCATTCATAATAAATTGGTATATTTTATTTTTATATTTTACATTTAATAAATAAACAGGAACAAATAACTCTTTTGTATCAGCAAAAGTAATAGTCGTTTTGTCTGTTTTCAGTTTTTTTAAAGGGTGTGGAATATTTTGCCGAGCAACAGCCATAGTTTGCTTAGATATTTTTTCACGAGCCTTCTCAGAAACAGTAGCTACCGACATATTATCAACTAAATAAAAGGATTGAGACTTACCAGAAAAATCAATCTTTTCCAAATGACTAAAATCATAATTACATATGGTTTGAAAAATTTTATCATCAATTTTTGAATTAATGTTTAATAAAACATCACAATAATCAAAATGAATAGTTTCAAAAACAGTATAACGCTTTGTTTCCATTACATTATAAGAATTTTTTCCACGCTCACCCCCTAAGAAATAAAGCTCCCCTTTTTGATTAACATTTGATAAAAAGCAAGGCAAATAAACATCTTTTACCAACCACATAACTTTCTTTTTTTTGAATTGGATAGGAACAAGAGGATTCCAAAAGACTTTTCTTTTATACATTCGAATAAAGTCTTTAGTTAATTTATTAAAGGGAACAAGATAAGAATTTTTAAAATTAGTATAAGAGTCTTCAACAATCCCATTCTCACAACAAATTATACAATTATCAATATTCTGCTTAGTAAAGGAATAAAAAGTACTGCCACAACGACTACAATTATATTGGAATGCGGAACTATTTAACCCTTTCGCTAATTCTGGACTGTTCTCAACAGACTCATCTTTATATAAAGAGTCTTCATCATAAAGCATAAAATCACTCCTTCTAGCATAGTTAAATTATATCAAACAAATTCACAGAGAACAATGAAAAAAGTAGAATATAAAAAATTCTACTTGTCCTAATCACACATTTTATTTTTTTGGTTCTATACTTGTCTTTCCACCCATATAAGATTGTAATACTTTCGGTATCTTAATTGAACCATCTTCTTGATAATTATTTTCAATCAAAGCAATCAATCCTCTAGGGGTTGCCACAACTGTATTATTTAAAGTATGCAAATAATAAGTTCCTTTTTCGCCTTTTGCACGAATTCCTAATCGTCTAGCCTGTGCATCTCCCAAAGTACTACAACTTCCTACTTCAAAATATTTTTTCTGTCTTGGACTCCATGCCTCTATATCACAAGATTTTACTTTTAAATCCGCTAAATCCCCACTACAACATTCTAATTGACGAACTGGAATATCAAAATTACGGAAAATATCAACAGTTAATTTCCACATTTTTTCATACCATTTCATAGAATCCTCTGGTTCACAAATAACAATCATTTCTTGTTTTTCAAATTGATGAACACGGTATAAACCTCGTTCTTCTAAGCCATGAGAGCCACCTTCTTTTCGAAAACATGGAGAATAGCTTGTCATATGAATAGGTAACTCTTCCTTTTTAATAATCTGATCTTTAAACTTTCCAATCATAGAATGCTCACTAGTTCCAATTAAATACAAATCTTCTCCCTCAATTTTGTACATCATAGCTTGCATTTCTGGAAATGACATAACACCAGTGACAACATCACTATGAATCATAAAAGGTGGGATTGCATAAGTAAATCCTGCATCAATCATAAAATCTCTTGCATAAGCAATCATAGCCTCATGTAACCGAGCTATATCACCTAACAAATAATAAAAGCCTTGTCCACTTGTTCTACCCGCAGAATCTTTATCAATTCCCCCAACTTTATCAAGAATATCAGCATGATAAGGAATTTCATATGAAGGAACTACTGGATCTCCAAATCTTTGAACTTCCACATTTTCTGTATCATCATGACCAATAGGAACAGATGAATCAATAATTTGCGGAATAACCATCATTTTTTCACGGATATTGATGGTTAGGCAATCTTGCTCCTTTTCCAAATCTGCTATTTCATTTGACATCTTACTAATATCTTCTTTTATTTTATTAGCATCTTCCTTCTTACCATCCTTCATAAGCTTACCAATTTCACCACTAAGCCTATTCTTATCGGCTTTCAATCCATCAGCCTTAACTTGTACTTCACGTACCCTCTTATCAAGTTCAAAAACCTCATCTACTAAAGGAAGTTTTTCATCTTGAAATTTCTTTTTAATATTTTCTTTTACTAAATCCTTATTTTCTCTTATTAATTTAATATCTATCATACTTTTTCTCCTTTTCCTATTGAAATATTAAAATCTAATTTATTAAAAATATTTTGATATAATAATTTGTCAATTTCTAAATCAGTAAATCTTTTTTTTAAAAGATTTGTCATTTCTTCCTTAATACTAGAATAATCAAATATCATATCCCCAAGATTTTCATCAAACAACGCCTTATAAAATTCCATATCATCGGATGATACACATACATGATCAATTCCAAGTAATGAAACAGCCCGTGTAATATGTTCCAAATAAGCATCTTTTAAATTCTCATGATTATCAGAGTCTCTAGTAAAAACACTATAAGCAACAAGCCCTAAAAGCCCTCCAACACTGCCTAGCGCTTTAATTTGGTCATCATCTAAATTTCTCTCATGATGACATATTTCATAACAATTTGAATGGCTAGCAATCACCTTAACCTCTTTCCCCAAGCTTTGTTGCTCTCTAATCAAATCAATTGTATCATAAAATGTTTTTTTATTCATATGACTTAAATCTAATGAAATTTCTAAATCAATGGCCTTTATTAAAAATTCTTTTCCTAAATCAGTAAGCCCATAATCGCCTCGATTACCAGAACCATACTTATTAGGACAATTCCACACAAGCAAAATATTACGAAGACCTAAATCATATAATCTTTCAAGTTGAGAAATATCATCAATATAATCACAACCTTCAATACTAAAGACAACCTTTTCGTTTGGAAGATATTTTTGAAACATTTCGATAGACCTTTGAAACATCTCAATAACATCAAAATTTCTACTACCAAGTTCTCTCTCCATTTCATCTAAACTCATATAATAAAGATTTGCTATCAGCCCCGAGACATTTCCATCATGAAAATTCTTAATCCATTTTTCCAAAAAAGAATAATCATTTTTTTTATAACAATAATACATAATTGACAACAAATCATGATGTAAATCAATCACAAAATCATCTCCTCAAGTAATATAAAAATGAAAAAAAGACAGTACAAGGAGTGCATAATAATACACGGTACCATCCTTTTTTTTACTTAATTAAATAACGGCATTAACCGGGATTTCTCCATCTATAGAGTAGATAAATAAGCATTTAATAGTGTTTTCACCAACCACACATTCTCTAAAATTAAATAATCTTATTATTAGTTCTAATCATCGACTTATTGATATTATAATCAAAATAATCGTTTTTTTCAAGAAAAAACAGTAAATATTATAACTCCCTCTATTTTCTTTAAAAAATAGACAAAGCTTTTATACTAAACTTTATAACCAACTTATTTCTAACGAATTTGGCAAGAACCGTTAAAAGAAGTATCTATAGAATGAAAATCCATATCGATAACAGAATCAGTAGTAATAGAATCAATAGAAGTCTCAGGTATTCCTTTTTCTAAATCACCAACACTCACAAAGTATTGATAAGTGCCATTATTATATTCCACTTTAACGTATCCACTAATTACTTCTCTAGAATAATAAAGGGGTAAGTAAACATAATTTCCTAAATCGGGATAAGAAAAATAATATATACCTGCATTAGAAAAAGCATCTTTTTCACATTCAAAATTTCCTTTCACAATAGCTTTTTCAGTTTTAGAAACGATTCTTTTTGCAGCATAAACATAATAATAGGAAGGAAATGAACTAATTTTCTTTTTTATCTCATCAAAATGGAAAAAGGCAACAATAGCAAATGAAACAAATAAGAAAATAGAAACAACTGTTAAAAATATTTTTTTATATTTATATTCTCTTTCTAAAAATGTAGTATCATCTAAAGAAGAAGTAAAAGCATGTCCTTCATAAAAACGATTTCCATAACCTATGAATAAAAGATAAACAAATGATAATAAAGCCGTTAAAATGCCATTATAGCGAAAACTTTTCCCTAAATGATAAAGAAGAAGAAGAAAAATAATTTGACCAACAATAGGAACAAAAAGCAAAACTCCAATCCAAGACTTATGAAAAACAATATCCGACAGCACCATACCATTATAAACAGGAATTAAAGCAGACCACCAAAGTTTATTACATTTCATAAAGATTAATTCAATGGCATAAATATATAAGAATAAGATTGAAATTATGATAGCAAAAACAGAAAAAACAAAAGTTGAATTATTAAAAAAGCAAAAGATGAGAGATACAATATATGCTAAAAGAGTGGCAAAAAAGCAAATCTTTTTACTTCCTGTACTATTTCCAATACTTGTTTGAACAGCCACATCATTATTTTGAACAGCAAATTCTCCTGATCCAACTTGATAAGTTCCTTTTTCTTCAATCGAAATAAAAGGTCTCATTTCTTTATTAGCATCGTGATTATAATTCAAATTACCACATTTCATACAATAACGAGAATTACCATTCATTTCTGCTCCACATCTAGAACAATATATTACATTTTTTTCTTCATTCATCTATTATCACCATCTTATCAACTATATCTATTTTATCATAGAAAATAGTTCATGATTCAAAAAAATAAAAAAGAAGCATTATTTTGCCTCTACAATTAACTTTATAGCCGTTCTTTCTTCTCCAGCAATTGATATATCTTGAAATGCAGGAATACAAACTAAATTTTTTCCAGAAGGAGCAACAAATCCCCTAGCAATAGCAATAGCTTTAATAGCTTGATTAAGAGCGCCAGCACCCACCGCTTGAACTTCAACTACACCTTTCTCTCGAAACACATTAGCTAATGCTCCTGCTACACTATTTGGGTTTGATTTACTACTAACTTTTAATATTTCCATAATTTCCTCACTTTCATAATTAATAATATGAACAAATTATAAAAATATGTAATAAAACCTTTGAAAACAAAAATAAAAAGTAAATAGCATTAATTATTACTATCTACAATTTTACGAACAACTTTAAATAATCTTTTATATCCATCTTGATTTAAATGAACTCCATCATCTGTATACTTTTCATTCAACTTATCATTAACACTAAGTTCAGAAAAAACATCAAAATAATGTACATGAACATCATCACAAATAATCTTCAACTCTTGATTAAACTTTATCAAATCTTTATTATCCTTTTCTAAAAACATATCATCTGGATAGCCATCCACATCTTTATTAATAGGGAAAAAAGATTCTACATATATTTCTGCATAAGGACGATTTTCTTTCGTTTGAGTTATAATATCCCGAATATTTCTTAAAATATCAGAATCACTCTTTCCATCTAAATAATCTGCTATTCCTAATTCAAAAAAAACAACTGAAGGATTATAATCATAGATGTTTTTTTTCATAGAGTCTAAAATATCATCAGTAAAAAGCTCTCTTTTACTATTTTTTACATATGGAAAAGACCCCCCCAATTCATCTAAAGAAAAATCATCAGTATGATATCCACCTATAAACAAGCAATTAGTATCAATTATATTATCTTTTTTAACATTACTATCTTTCTTTTCTACAACACCTTTTTTATTATTATTACCCTTGTCAACAAAAAAACGATTATTAAAAAGAAATACAAAAACCAACGCAAATAAAGACACAAAACCCAAAAAATAAAAAGTATTTCGAAACCTTCTAATAGTAGAAACATTAACTCTCTTCTTTTTACTATTCTTTTTCTCTAGTTTTGCTTCTTTAGTTAAATTATTTTGTCTTCTTCCCTCCAAAAAACTAGTATCCAAAGACTCAAAATCATTTAATCTATCCTTATCAATGCGGATTCTTGTTGTATTTTCAAGGAGATTCCTATCTTTAAAAAGAGATTCCTTTTTGCCACCATTTCGATTATTGTTTCTCATTGAATTATGATTACGATTATAACTAGGATTATGTCTATTTTTCACACCATTACCATAAGGCCTTTTTCTTCCCATACTACCAACCTTCCTACGAAAAATATTATACCAAAAAAAAAGAAAAATGGAAATTTTTATTTCCACAAATAAAAAGAAAAAATTAAAAGCTACCAAATAACACCCCTTTTATAGAATCAAAAAATAATTCTAAAAAAGAAAGTTTTCGAACATCTTCACTACTAATAAGTGAAGCACTTGAAATAACTTTATTTCCATTTTTAGCTTGAATAACCCCCAATACATCACCCTTCTTAATAGGAAAAGACAATTTTCTTAGTTTTACATTATAAGTATACATATTTTTTTTATTTGGAGACTCAATAACATTTAAATCATCTTTTAAAATATAAAATATCCTTTTAGGATCAGTTTTAGAAAAAGAAACATTTTTTACAATACTACCTTTTTTTTTCAAAGTCTTCATCTTAATACTTTGAAATCCATAATCAAGTAAATTCATAGTTTCTTGATTGCGAACTTTACTGTTTTTTTCGCCCAAAGTAATAGCAATAAGCCGCAAATTGCCCCTCTTTACTGTAGCAGCCAAGCAATAACCAGCATCATCAGTATGTCCTGTTTTTAATCCATCAGCCCCTTCATATTGACTAACCAATTTATTAGTATTAACAAGCCAAAATTTTCGTTCACTATCTTTACGAAGATAATCTTCATAAATAGATGAGAATCGAAGAATTTCTGGATATTTCATCAACAATTCACGAGCAATAACTGCCATATCATAACTACTAGAATAATGATTTTCCTCATCAAGTCCAGTACAATTTTGAAAGTGAGTATGTTTTAGTCCTAGTTTTTTTACTTTCTGATTCATTCTTTCAACAAATTTTTCTTCTGTTCCACTAATATACTCAGCCATAGCTACTGTGGCATCATTACCACTCGCAACACTGATTCCTTTCATTAAATCTTCAACGCTCATTTTTTCACCAGTTTCCAAATAAATTTGACTTCCACCCATAGAACTAGCATTTTGACTAACTGTAACAATATCATCCCATTTAATTTTTTTAGATCTAATTTCTTCCAAAATAATAATTTGAGCAACCATCTTTGTCATAGAGGCAACACTAACCTCTTTATCTTTTTCTTTTTCAAAAACAACTTTACCAGTACTAAATTCCATTAATAGTCCACTTTCTGCATTTGGAAGAAAATCCTCTGCAAATACGGAATATGGAAGCAGTAAAAGAAAAAGAAATATTACTATTTTTCTCATAAATCCTCCTATCATTTTTTATGTAAATCATAGAAAAATTATTCATAAAATAAAAATTTAATGCTATGATAAATTAGGTGATAAAATGAAAAATAGAAAAAAAAGAAAATTAAAAACAAAAAATATAATAATAGTTTTAATAGTCTTTTTAACATTAGGACTCACAATGCAAACAATTGTAAAAAGCAATCCCAAAAAGCAAAAGGAAGAAAAAAACGAAGTAAAAACAAAAAAAAAGACATTAACAGAACAAGAGGAAAAATACAAAGAATTAAACAACATTAATAAGAAACTAGATTATTTTAAAGATGATTATTTAGAAAGATATTTAAAATATAAAAAAAATAACCAAAACCTTACAGATGAACAAATTATTAAAAATGTAAATATGAATTTAGATTTAGAAAAGTATGAACAAAAACAGCCAGCAAAATACCTAAATACAGAAAAAATATTAGTAAATAAATATTACTATTTAGAACCTGACTATGTTCCAGAAAACCTCGAACCAATAGATAGTCAATATGCAAATAGCAATATGAAAATGGTAAAAATAGCAAAAGAAGCTTTTGAAAAACTTGCTACTGCAGCAAAAAAAGAGAACTTAAATATCATTGCTATGTCCACTTATAGAAGCTACGATTATCAAACAAACTTATATGATAGATATGTTCAACAAGACGGAAAAGAAAATGCCGATACTTATTCTGGAAGACCAGGACACTCTGAACATCAAACAGGTCTAGCCGCTGATGTTTACAACAAAATAGAACCCTATACAAATTTTGAAAAAACTAAAGAATTTGAATGGATGCAAGAACATGCCCATGAATATGGCTTTATTTTAAGATTTCCAAAAGATAAAGTGGATGAAACAGGATATCAATTTGAATCATGGCACTATAGATATGTAGGTCTTGAAACTGCTAAATACATAAAAGAACATAATATTTCGTTTGAAGAATATTATGCAACTATAATAGACAAATAAAAATATGGATTAACCATATTTTTTCTTTAAAAAACAATACAAATGATAAAACCCTGTAAACACTAACCAAAAAAGTAATATAAAATTACTAATTTGTACAAAACATAAAATCGTATTATTTTGATATAACTTAGCAATATCTATCAAATCTACTCCATCATAAGCCGCTAAAGCAACAAAGGACATAAATAGAAAATATAAAATGCTAAAAAAGAAATAATTAAATATTTTCTTAAATAATGTCATTTTCTTACTAAACAGAGTCCATAAAATCATAGTCGTTACAAAAACAATAATAAAAAAATAAATAACTGTAGATGGAAAATAGACGTAATTCATAATAGCCTTTACAAAAGAATGAACACAAGTTTTTACATATGTTGTATAGCTAATTAGTATTCCAATCAAAAAGCCAATATAAACACCAATAGCTAATCTTTCAACAAAATGATTTTTACGTTTTAAATTAACAGTTAAAATAATAAATAATAAAAGGCTTAACATGAATATCTCGATAGAAAGAAAAGAAGAAAATACATATTGAAAAATAACACCCAATTTTTCTAAAAAAGACAAATCCATGTAATCACCCTCTCTAGCCAACTAGTTCAGAAATATAAACAGTTTGGGTATAATCATTGTTTTTTGTACAAGTAACCATTGTCAAAGTCGTTTTAAACTTATTTCTTTGAATAGAAACTATACCATTTTTTTCAACCTCATAAATATTTACAAGTTGATATTCATATCTCCTACCACCATAAGTAACATAAATCATATCACCTACATTTAAACGATACAAATAAGCAAAATAAGAAATATAGGCATCACCAGAATGCGCCATTAAAATTAAATTTCCATTTTCAACATCTGGTAATGTAGAACCTTGTACCATTGTAACATTATACTGAATATTATTATATTTTGAACCAACGTTATAAAAACCCCTCTTTAAACCAATTCGTGGTATTTCTAAAACTGCCAAATATTTACTATAATCAACAACATAACTATTATTATTAGTTTCATTATCTACATTTTCAACAATAGGAACATCTTCAACTGTATCAGTAACAGCATTTTCATCAGAATAATCATCCATCATAGCAATTCGCATATCTGAATAAACTTCATCACGTAAACGAATAATTTCATTCCATGAAAGAGAAATAATTCCCATAAAAATAAGGAAAGAGCCAATCAATAATATATGGCTCTTTTTAATTTTATTGTTGCTTACTCTTAACCGGTTTTGCATTTGCATAAACAATGCCGACACCACATAATAGTATAATTAAACCAATAAAGTAAATTGTTTGAGCAACATTCATTCCTGTATTAGGAGTACCAATAAATTCAACTTCGATTCCTCCTAAAACATCACCAGGCTTAACACTTGCCATACGTTGAAGATTAGCATCATTCTCAACATAATAATATGTACCGGATGTTCCACTAAAATGACCAGTAACATTAACACTTACTTTTTGAACAGTCTCAGTTACTTTTTCTGCAGGAACTCTTAAATAAAACTTAGTTCCTGGTGCAATATTAGTAGTATTAATAACCTCACCATCTTCACCTATTGCTACAGCTCCTTCTAAACCAGATAATGAAATATCATATCCTAAAAGACTATTAGCAGGATCAGCACTTACTGTAATTAATGAAGATTGATAGTATTTTTTATCGTCTGTTTTTGAAATTGTATCATCAGCTTTAGTAACAATAACTCGATTACCTGCGCTAGT
>AUXO013011772.1_pt1 | contig 16515 bp, 9 predicted proteins | sample 768731 | NCBI WGS metagenome assembly AUXO01 (sample SAMN02715735, study PRJNA202380) | gut metagenome | biome: sheep rumen | host: Ovis aries | place: New Zealand: Palmerston North
TTCGGTGCGGTGGTGTTCGTACCCACGTCGATGCCTACGTGGCACATGATGCCGAAGAACGAGAGCAGCACGATGGGCGTGCCCAGCAACTTCAGGCATTCGGCAAAGGTTGATGCCTTGCCTTCGATCTTCTCCTCCTCGATGGGTGTCACGGCCAGCAGGGCGGCAGCCAGGAGGCCCACCACGAAGTAGATGGCAAAGAGCACGCGCCAGTCGTAGCCGAAGTTGGGGATCACCTGTGTGGCGCCCCACATGGCCAGATAGGGTGCCAGGAACGAGGCGATGGCCTTGATGAACTGTCCGAAGGTGAGCGTCGAGGCGAGGTTGCCGCCACCCATCACCGTCGATACCAGCGGGTTGAGCGATGTCTGCATCAGGGCGTTGCCGATACCCAGTAGCGAGAAGGCACAGAGCATGATGCCGAAGTTCTCGCCGAAGAGCGGCAGCAGCAGCGACACGATGGTCACGATGAGCGAGAGGAGCACGGTGTTCTTGCGCCCGATCTTGTTCATCAGCATGCCGGTGGGCACGGAGAAGATCAGGAACCAGAAGAATACGAGTGAGGGGAAGATGTTGGCTGTCGAGTCGTTGAGCCCGAGGTCTTCCTTCACATAGTTGGATGCAATGCCCACCAAATCGACGAAGCCCATGGCGAAGAAGCAGAACATCACCGGGATGAGGGCAAGTTTGTTAGTCGTCTTACTCATGATTGTTATAATCCTTAATTCTTAACTACTAATTCTTAATTTCATAGATGGTGGCCTTGCCCCCCTTCACCTTCAGGGTGTTGTAAGGCTCGTTGGGGAATACCAGGTTGGTCATGGCCATCTTGCCCTCAGCGTCGAAGGCCTCGATGCTGCATTTGTCGATGAAGATGCGGAGTTGCTTGATGTCACCGTATGTCGGGGCGACGGTCACACAGGGGAAGGCCTCGCTGAAACTGGCGTAACTGCGGGTGCGATCCATGGCGAAGGTCTTTTCTGCTGCGTCGTAGGTCATCACCACCTGCTCGCCTAAGGCGTTGGAGAGTACTATCTCCGTGCTGCCTTTCACATCGACGACGATCTCACAGGTCTGGGGCAATTTGCTGACAGCCTTGCCGCGGATGGCATTCAACTCACGTGACGGGGTGACGCCACAGTAGATCTCACCATTATACTCGAAGAGGTCGAGGTCGCGGGGTACGCTGTTGGCTGAGCGGAACTGCTTCGTGGGGGTCTGGTTGGCGTACTGCCAGTTCGACATCCAGGCCAGAGCGATCTTACGACCGTCGGGGGCATTGTCGAAGGTAACCGTTGCATAGTGGTCCTTACCGTAGTCCATCCAGCGGGTGTCCTTATGGTCGCAGGTGAACTTATGACCGTCGAAGTCGCCGATGAAGTACTGGGTGGCAGAACCGCCGAAGGGACCACCAGGGTTGATGTTGCAGATGAGCATCCACTTCTGCTTGTCAGTACCGCGTACCTGAAGTTTCATCAGGTCGGGGCATTCCCATACACCGTCGTGGCAACCCAGTTCCGTCACGTCTCCCGTCACTTTATCGGCAGAAATGCCAAAGGAACTCTCATAGGTCCAGTCCGTCAGGTCTTTGCTGGAGTAGATGCGCATCTCTTGTCCGACAGCAAGGATCATGTTCCATTTCTGGATCTCTGGGTTCCAGAAACACTTCGGATCGCGGAAGTCGGGCTCCTTGCTCACCAGTACGGGGTTGCCCTTATATTTCTTGAAGGTCTGTCCGTTGTCGGTGGAGATGGCCATCGACTGGATCTGGGCGCGCTCACCGGCAGAGGTGTAGAAGGCCACGACTCTGTCGTTCTTCTTATCCACCACGCACGAACCACTGAAGATATCACCCAGGGCATCGGGCTCGATGGCTGTGGGCTGGGCCTCCCAGTGGATCAGGTCCTTGGAGGTGGAGTGTCCCCATGTCATGTTCTCCCACATCGATCCGTAGGGGTTCCACTGGTAATAGAGGTGATAGACACCATCCTTATAGAACATGCCGTTGGGGTCGTTCATCCAGCCATAGACAGGGGTATGGTGATAGGCGGGACGGAACTTCTCGCGGTTGGCAGTGTCGAAGGTGTCGCTCTGCTTCATCTCCTTCCAGCAGAGGAAGTCCTTCATGGCACCTGTGAAACGGCGGTCACCGTGGAAAAAGATATCCAACTGCAGGTCGCTGGCACCAAAGCGCTGGATGTCCAGTGGTACAAAGTAATCCACCTTATCGACGGCCAGACGGATATTCAGTTTCTTTACCTGCTGGTTGTCTGCCAGTACCTTGACGGTTGCAATCTCCTCGCGCTCCTGAACGGGCAACAGCAGATAATGGCTCTTTACCTCCACGCGCTGCATGGCGTGGCTTTTTCCTAACACCTGTGGCTTGTCCTGTGCTGTGGCTCCTGTAAGCGACAGTGCAAGAGTCGTAAAAAGTACAATCAGTTTTCTCATTGTTTATCAGTTTTTAATTATCAATTCTGCTGCAAAGATACAAGTATTATTTAAGAATATACGATAAATAATGTTTCATTTGCTAACAAAAATCGTTCACTGCAACATTTTTGCGAGCAATGAAACGATTTTGTGGCGTTTCGATTGTTAATTAACTTTGATAAGCACAATGTTCAACCCGTACATGTATTTGTAACTGATGTCCGGGATGATATTGGCGGCGATGAGCAGTCCCAGATTCGGTATATCACCAACGACATTGGGAATCCACATCAATATGATCAGCAAGAGTATCTTCACCAGCAGCCGCCATCGTCCAGTAGGCAAAGATAAGCGGAAGGAACAAGATGGTCTCAGGAAATCTACAAGTCGCTCGGCGGCTGAAAGATAATCATGTGCTGACAAAAACCGTCCATTGCAACATTTTTGCGTGCAATGGACGATTTTGGCCGCAGGGTGCTATATGTTTATCAGGCTACTTTCTTATTGTTGACAAACTTTGACATCGCTTATAGTGATACTGCCACCATAGTTATTGATGCTCCAGCAGTTTTTCTGAATGCCGTAGATACGCTGGGTATAGCACACATTGTCGTTGATGTACATCACAAGGACAGAATTATCGGTATAGATGTCAATCTTGTAGGTGTTGTCTGTCGGACGTTCGAACCAGTAGCCGTCAATACCATCGACGAAGCCCTGACCTGCGGAACCTTCCTGCTCAAAGTTAATCTTACGGTGGTTCTCGTCCTCAGGATTGACAACCATCGTATAATACTTGTCTGAGTCAGAGCCGCGAACGAAACTGATACCGAACTTATCCCAGTTGTTGGAGGTCTGTACGGTGAAGGATATGTGATTGCTGGTTCCCAGACGATTGTAGAGCACGTAGGCCCCGTCGCCGCTAAGCGAACCGTTGGAATAGCCTTGGGATGCCTTCACGTCGGCAGACTGCTGCTGTGTGTATTTGGCTGCCATGGCGGGAACGGCTCCGAGTGTCAGTGTGCCGTCGGCGTGCTGGATGATCTTGTGGCAGACAAGAGCCCCCGACCAGTTAGGCTCGTTGCCGTCGCCACCGCCCACGCTGACATTCATCTCGTCGATGTCACCGCCCGAGCGGAAGGGACACCAGCCCCAGATGTAGCGGTCCGTGCCGTTGGAGGCTGTCTTGCCAGCATAGAAGGCACGGCTGTCGAGCACGCCCTCATGACCGTCTTGTGGCCAGTTGGCACCGGGATCATTGAAGCACTCCTTCAGAGCCTCGAAGGTTGGAGCCATCATGTACTTCACCTTGCGGCTCCAGGAGGTCTTGTAGGATTCGCTATAGACGAGATACCAGTAGTTGCCCATCTTGAAGATGTCGGGACACTCCAGCATGCGGTCCCAGATCATATTGAACATGCCTGCATGCTGCCAGTTCTTCAGGTCTGAAGAGGTGAACTCGCCAAACTTCGGGTCGCCGCCCCACTCTGGACGGGTGGCGATGACCATGTGATAGAGGCCATCTTCGGTCTGGAAGATCTGTGGGTCGCGGAAATCAACGCTGGAATAGCCGAAGTCGGGGCCGTTGAGTTGCCAGAGCATGTCTTTCGTCCATGTCTTGAAGTCTGATGACGTGGCGCGCATTACCGCCTCGGTGTATTTGCTGTTGGGGTTATGGCCTGTGTAATAGATATAATAGAGACCATCCTGCTCGTTATAGTAGCAGCAACCGGTACCGAGGGCGGCATCCTGCTGATAGTCGTTAGAGCCGACGGGCAGTACCTCACCCAGTGACTCGTAGTTGCAGCCATCAGAAGTCTCCACGGCCCAGATGGGGTGGTAGCGGTAAGCCTGGTTGTTGGTATATTCTTGTAGATAGAGTACACGGAAAGAACCAGCCTTTGTGTCGTAGAACGGCATAGGGTCTCCTACACGCCCGATGGCAGGCGTGTAGTAAGTGGAGAACCCCGTCTCGTCGGTGGGCACGAAACGCTCAGTAGTGCTGGACCAGTCCTTGGCGGGATCACCGGTGGTGCCGTCGTCGGAGCAGGCCGTTGTCATAGTTGCACATAGAAGTGCACATGCCATCGCATACATATATTTCTTGTTGTAAGTCATATCCTGTTATTGTTTAGATTGTTTATATGAAAACTACTTAACTCCTATTCTGCTCCGATGTAGTTGAGGGCATTGAGCATGATAGTACCCATGTTATCGTGGTAATTTGATATGTACGACGTTGGAGAATTCCAGTCGAAGAGACCTGAGCCGAAGCAGATGATGCCGCCCTTGCCGAACTCGCCATTGGCTGCTTTCAGTTCCCATGACGATACACTGTTGTCGCCACCGAGTGCGCGACCACCGGTCTTGGCTTCGAAGGCATCCTTACCACCTTCATATTCGCCCCAGAATCCATACTGCGACGTGGTGTTACAGATGGTATAGCCGTTATCGAGCGTGTAGATGGCATTCTCTGCTGCACCTGGATAAGTCTTCAGCCCTTTCCATAAGGGGTGGGTAATGTCGTAGGCATAGAAATGCCAGGGATCGTCGCCCATGAGGTCGGAGCCTTCGCCGCCTCCGCCACCCCAGACATTGTTGGGATAGGCATCCTCAGGCATGGCACCCAGTGCGATGGCGTAGTTGACGGCCGAGCGGCTCAGTACGAAGGCACCTCCATTTTTCCAAAACTCCTTCATGCGTGGCAAGGCAGCCATTGCCTCTGTCTCTGCATCGGCAAAGCCATTGTAAGTACCTGGCGACGGGCTGTGGCGGTGGTAGAAGATGAGACGACAGCGGTCAAGAGAGATGGCACCACTGGCGACATCGGCCCATGAAGCATAGGCAGAGCCGGAGATGTTGCCCGTCAGCCACTTTGCGGCAGCCTTCTCCTCGTCATTGAGCAGTTCGACATTCTCAGCCTCACCTACGAAGAGGGCCACAGGATCTTCTATGAGGGTAACATAGACGGTGTAGGTAGTTGTGGCAGTATTGTCTGTCAGCGTAATCTGGAAGGGCTCGGTGAAATTGCCCTTCGTGCCACTGGCAGGGCTGCATGTGGCATCTTCGCTACATTCCACCTCGAAAGTGGCGTTGGCAAGATCGATGCCACTGTTAGCCATTACGGAGACGGTGACGGTCTTTTCATCCTGATTGATGGCACCCTTAACACCTTCCAGTAGGAAGAGGGTCATCTTTGCCTCATCATTGCGTACTGCTACCTGATAGTCCATCACCAGGTCACCATTGGAGATATGGAGCGTCTTGTCGGCATCGAGGTTGATATGGTCGCCCACTTTGATGTTTGACATGGCACCGTCGGAAATCTTCATGGCGGTCACCTCCATGTTATCCTTTTGATTGAAATCTGCAGGCACCTTAACCTTCACCAGCCGCTTCTCGGTACTGATGGTGGCAGGATATTGCCCATTGAGCACAAATTCCTCGACGAGACATGAGCCACCTACATTGATGCTGCCCGTGTGGTCATCGCTGCAGGCGGTCATCGCTGCACTGATGAAGCAGCCTAAGAAACCTGCACAGAATAATCTAAATATCTTTGTAATCATAACTCTTAACTCTTAATTCTTAACTCTTAATTCTTAACATGTCTCTACCAGTTGCCACAGTTCTGCGTGTAGTGCCCGTTAGAGGCTGCCATCTGCTCGTAAGGAACAGGCAGGTACTCGTTCTTGTCGGCCGTGAATGAAGAACCACTGAGGAAATTCATGGTACGGCTCTCGTCGGTGTAGTATTTGTTAATGACAGTAGCGGCATCACCCCAGCGCACGAGGTCGAAGAAACGTTCTGCCTCCATGGCCAGTTCCAGACGGCGCTCCATCTTGACAATCTCCATAGTCTCATCCTTTGAGTAACTACCGCTGTATTTGCCTACTGCGTAGCGTACACCATACTTGTTGGGATAGCCGGAAACGATGCTGTTGGTCATCATGCCGGCGGCACGTTCGCGTACCTGATTGACAAGTGCAATGGCATCGGAAGTACGACCGAGTTGAGCCAGAGCCTCAGCGCGCATCAATAGTACGTCGGCATAACGGAACACGATACGGTTCATCGATGAGGCCCACTGGTTGTCGCAGTCGAAGAGGTAGGTGTTGGTAAGTGCAGGGTCAACGTTCTGCTTCAGTGATACAAAGTAGCCGTAAGTACCTCCGCCACGGCTCCAGGTGTTGGTCTCGGCCATCATGAAGTCAGTATTGAACATATATGGAGTGCCTGGTACACCTACGGTAACGAAGAGGCGCGGATCAACAGTCTGATTTGAGCCAACGGTATAGTCAACAGATGCGAAGTCTTTGAGCAGGGGCAGGCCATCGCTGTTGGTGCGATAGGCATCTACCAAGTTGTGCGAGGGCTTATAGAAGTCGTTGCCAGAGTCGTGTACCTTGGGGATACAAGGGACAATCAGACGATTGGCGAAATTCAGGTTGCCATAGACAGTACCGTCGTTTTTGGAATACTGTATGGCCCAGATGGACTCCTTGCCATTCTCATACTGTTCCTCTGGGCGGAAGTTGTTGTGCAAATCGCTCTCCAGTCCGTAGTTCGTATAGAGAGAAGCCTCAGTGTATTCTACAACTTTCTGCAGATCGGCCTCACTGATACTTGTCACCTGATTGGTATTGTCATCATCCTGGTGATATGCCTTGTAGAGATATGCTTTTGCCAGGAAGGCGGCAGCGGCAGCCTTTGTGGGACGCCCCTTGTCGGCCTGGGTAACGGGTAGTACGGCGTAGGCATCTTCCAGGTCGTTAATGATTTGTTGCCATCCTTCATCATTGTTGTACTCCGTGTTCGAGAGGTTGTTGTAGTCCTCCTCCTCCATGTTATACTTGTTGACGAAAGGAATCTTCTTGAACAGGCGCTTCAACTGGAAGTGTCCATAGGCACGAAGGAATTTCATTTCGGCTGTACGCTGCTGTATGACCGTGCTTTCTTGATCGGCAGTAGCCAGCACGTCGAGCGAGAGACTTACTCGCGACAGGTAATTGTACATCTTTGTCCAGATAGATGAGAATGGCCAGTCGGTCGTCAATACACCGACGCCCATTTCCAGGCGGTGGAATGGTTCTCCGTCTGAAAAGTCTGATCCCCCTACGTAGGCATCGTCTGAGCGGGTATCGTAATTCCAAAGGGAAAATGAGGCATTCATGTCCTCAATGGAGAGGAGGCCTGCATAAGCAGAGATGAGAATATTGTCGATATACTTGGGATCCTTAACCTCATCCTGCGTCAGTGTTGCTTGTGGCACCTGCTCGTCAAGGAAGTTACTGCAGGACATTAACGATGTGGTTAAGCCACAGCAGAGGAGACCAGCGCAAAGTATTTTGTTTATCTTGGTAATCATAATTCTTAACTTTAATTAGAATGATACATTAAGTCCGAAAGTCATGTTAAGAGGAATGGGATAGTTAAAGCCCGGATTCTCTGGGTCTGCACCAGAGAACTTACTGCTCTTGATGGTCAGCAGGTTCTGTGCAGAGAGATAAAATCGGATGCGCTCCATGTAGATCTTCTTTGAGATGTCATCGGGCAGGTTGTAACCCAGTTGGATGGTGCGAAGTTTGAGGTACGAACCATTCTCAATATAGTAAGAGGAAACGCGACCTTCATTGTTGGTGTCAGAAGTGGTCAGGGCGGGGATATCGCTGCCAGGGTTGTTGGGACTCCAGGCGTCAAGAGCGCGGATACCCTTGTTCAGATAGGGTACGTTGATGTTTGAGTTTGCCCAGAAGTCAGTCTGCGACTTGTAGCCTCGACAGTCAACATCGACACCCTGCACCCCTTGCCAGAACATGGTGAAATCCCAGTTCTTATATTGTAAATAAACGTTCAGGCCCCAAGTGAAGTCGGGTGTGGGATCGTAGATCCAGTCCTGGTCGGCTTCAGTGATACGACCGTCACCGTTCAAGTCCTTGTAACGGATGCGACCTAAGCCTGCCCCTTCCTGAGTAGCATGGTTGTCAATCTCTTCCTGTGTCTTGAAGATGCCATCAGCGAGATAGCCCACTTGGGCCCCCATCGGGTGACCAACGACGCTTTTCACACCATTACCACCGAAGGTTCCCTTGGCGGCGACAGTCTCGGGCAATTTGGTAATCTCATTCCTGTATTGGCTGATGTTGCCAGTGATGTCCCACGATAGTCCGTATTCTGTCTTGCTACGATAGCCTACGGAAAGTTCCCAACCAGTGTTCTTCATTTCTCCGGCATTGATCCACTTCGTAGCCCCTTCACCCATGGCGGCAATACCATCCATTGGCAATAGAATATCCTTAGTCGTCTTATGGAACCAGTCGAAACTGCCATAGACGGAACTGCGCAAGATGGCAAAATCGAGGCCGACGTTATGCTGAGTGGTGGTCTCCCACTTGATGTCGTCGTTGCCACGCTGTGAGCGCACGTAGCCGTTATCGAGAGCATAGCCACCGTTAGAACCTGTGATGTCGTATGATGAACCAGCCTGACCACTGCCCCAAAGTCCTGTTGACACGACCGACTGGTAAAGGGTGTATCGAGCAGTGTTTGAGATTTCCTGGTTACCAGTCTGTCCCCAGGAGTAGCGTAACTTCATGTCGTCAAGCCAACTGCTGGTCTTCTGCATGAATTTCTCCTGTGAAAGACGCCAACCCAGAGAGATAGATGGGAAGATACCGTACTGGTTGTTGGAACCGAAGCGGCTGGAACCGTCGCGGCGTATTGTCACGCTACCCATGTACTTGTCGGCGTATGTATAGTTTACCTTACCAAAGAAAGAGAGCAGTGAGAAACCGTCACCAGCACCTTCTGCCAACTGGCGGCCTGCACCGGCCGACGGCCACATGTAGTCTGTGTTGAGAATGGCTAGTTCGTAGCGCTTGGAACTATTCCACTTATAGTCCTGGCGGTTCACCTCAATACCTACCATGGCATCACCTCGATGATTGCCCTTTTCAAAGTTGTAGGTTGCAATGGCATTCCACATCCAGCGCATCCAGTGCTCCTGCTTGCTCTCCACGGCCGACTCTGTTCGCATCACCTTACCATTGGCGATGGGGTAGGTGAAGAAGCGCTGTTCTTTCTGTGTATAGTCCATACCTAAAGTGGTGCGAACCATAAAGTTCTTAAACGGGGTGATGCTCAGATGAACGTCACCGAATGAACGCCACTGGGTATATTCGTTATCTTTGTTATTAAAGAGGAGACTGAGTGGATTCTCACGCTCAGAGTAAGCACCAAGAGCCTGAGCAAACTCACCGTTCTCTGCATAGATGGGAAAGTTGGGGTTAAACTCAAGGGCATTCTCCAGGATTCCGCCAGGTGCATCCACACCCTTCGTGCGGTTCATCGTGAAGTTCTCACCGATGACTACTTTGCCGTCAAACAACTTGTAGTCGGCGTTGGCACGTGCAGACAGGCGGCTAAACTGGGAGTCCTTGATGGTACCCAAATTGTTGTAGTAGCCCATTGAGAAGAAAGAACTGCCTTTCTCAGAGCCGTTGCTGACAGAGACGTTGTACTGCTGTACGACACCTGTGCGGGTAATCTCTTTAAACCAGTCTGTGTCGCCAGCACGAACAGAGGCGTTGTCATCGAGGAACATGTTCAACGTCAGCCTGTTCAGCACGGGACGGCCTTGGGCATCGTATGTCCAATCGAAGTTGTAGCCCAGGTTGTTATTGTTAGGATCGACGCCGTCATTGACAGAAGCCTGCCAGTAGGCACGTCCCCACTCGCTGGCATTCATCGTCTCAATCTTGTTGGTATAGAACGAAGCGGCGATGCTGCCGTCGAAGTTCACTTTCACCTTCCCGTCCTTGCCCTTCTTGGTGGTAATGATAATCACACCATTAGCGGCACGGCTACCATAGATGGAGGCTGATGCGGCATCCTTCAATACCTGGATAGACTCGATATCGTTACCGTTCAGTTCATGCATGCCGGCCTTTGTCGGCACACCGTCGATGATGTAAAGAGGATCGTTGTCATTAAGTGTTCCGACACCACGGATACGTACGGTGGCAGCACCAGAGGGATTACCGTCGGCAGTGATGTTCATGCCAGGCACACGACCTTGCAGAGCCTTCATCGGGTTGTTCTCGTTCTGCTTTGCCAGTTCACTGACGCTGACCACACTGACGGCACCTGTCAGGTCGGCCTTGCGCTGGGTGGTATAACCAGTGACCACTACCTCCTGCAGTGCTAATTGGTCGTCCTGCAGAGTCACAGTCATGCCGTCTGCTGCAGGTACCTCCTGTGTCATAAATCCGATGTAGGAGATGACAAGGGTCTTGCCTGCCTCCACTTTCAATTTGAAGTTTCCGTCGAAATCGGTCACCGTGCCATTCGACGTTCCCTTCTCCATCACCGTGGCACCAATCACTGTCTCACCCGTCGGATCGAGCACGGTACCGCTAATCTCTGCCTGCGCGTACAATAATGTACTTGTCAGTAAGAGACCGAAACTGAGTAACGCTCTTTTTAGTTGTTCCATTTGTTGAATTTAAATTGGTTAGTACTTTTGTGAATTAAAATCTGCTGCAAAATTACTCAAGGATTGTTTCATGGCGCATAAAAAATCGTTCATCAGAATATAAATTTGTTGCAATGAATCAAATTTGATAGGAATTGAACGTTTTTTGTTGGATGTCGGATTTGTGCCGGGGAAATAATAAGGGCACGATTCTCGCCAGAATCGTGCCTTACATAACCAACTAACTACTAACTAAAAACCTAAATGAAATAGAAATCTCTTTCTGGGTGCAAAGATACGAACATTCTGGTCTTTAGCCTTTAAATAATGTTTCAAATATAGGCAAAAATCGTTCATGCCTCAAAAATTGCTGTTTTTGTCAGAGATAGTGGATATCATTGGACCTCAAGGTCGGAGGGGCTGATGCCAAACTCGTCCTTGAAGCACTTGGTGAAGTAACTCGGAGCGGTGAAGCCTACCTCGTATGCCACCTCAGAGATGTTCTTGTCGGTGGTCTCCAGGAGCAGGCGGCCTTTCTGCAGACGGGCGGAACGGAGAAGTTCCACTGGCGACTGGCCTGTGAGGGCTTTCACCTTTCTATATAGTTGCACGCGCGAGAGTCCAAGTTCTGCACCGATCGTCTCCACGTTCAGGTCACTGTCTGACAGGTTGCTTTCTATGAAACCACGGAACTTAATCAGGAAACTGTCCTCCTTTTGTAGTGGGACCGTCGCCTGTGGCTGTTCCTGAGACTTGGGCTTGGGGGAGGCGTCGTCCAACTTTGCGAAGAGGTTCTTCAACTGTCTCCGGCTTTTCAGCAGGTTGTCAATACGGGCCAACAGCACCTCGGCCGAGAATGGCTTGGTGATATAGGCATCAGCCCCACTCTCATAGCCTTCTATCTGCTGTTGCCCGAGGGCGCGAGCCGTCAGCAGGATCACGGGGATATGACTGGTAGCCGTCCCTCCCTTGACACGCTGGCAAAACTCCAGGCCGTTCATCACGGGCATCATCACATCGCTGACAATCAGGTCAGGTACGATCTCGTTGGCAAGGGTCAGTCCCTGCTGTCCGTCAGCAGCCTCATTGATCTGGTAATGGTTTTGCAGGATGGTGCGCAGATAGGCCCGGATGTCGGCATTGTCATCGACGATCAGCACTGTTGCAGCATCAGTAGGTTCTTCCAGCGCGCTCGTTGCCCCATGTCCTGTGGTCTCTATGGGAGAGACATCCTGCTGGCTTGCCGACAGGTCATCGATGTTCCCGGTCGTCTGCATGTTCAGCATCTTGTTGATCAGTTCCGTCAACTGGTGGGCGTTCCGTCTCAGGATGGCGAACAGTCCTGACGTCTCAGCACCTGCCTCCCTGATCTCTTTGGTCTCGCTCAGTTGTGACAGCGGACCTTCTATCAGTGTTAGCGGAGTGCGCAGTTCATGGCTCACCTGTGTGTAGAAGTCCAGTTGCTCGCGTTCCATCTTGGTACGTTCCTGATGGATACGTGCCCGTTGCAGGAAATAGAGATAGATACTGACGATGACCGCCAGGAGCAGTACAATGAAGCCAATGGCGAGGAAGGTGATGGTGCGCTGTAATCCGAGTTGCTCCAGATACGAGTCTGCCATTTTGTGCAGTTCATCGAGGTACTGCGACTGGCGCCGCATCTCCTCGTTCTGTAGCAGGAGCACATTGGCGTTGTCGGCCGTCACAATGGCAGATTTCAGTTGGATCTCCTTCTCGTAGGGCTTGCCGTCGAGGATATCGACTGCCAATTGCAGCAGTTGGTCTCCGTGTGTCGGGTAGAGGTAACTGGCCTCGAGGATAGAGTCGCGCACACAGGCGATACCACCGCCCTCACCAGGCAGTCCGTCGATGCCGCAGAATTTGGACTCTATTCCTTTCTCTTTAAGTGCCTGACGGGCACCGAGGGCCATGCGGTCGTTCTGGCCGAACACGAAGTCGATATCGCTGAGGTCTCCCTTGAAGGCCTTGATGGCGTCGTAGGCACTCTGTTGCGTCCAGTCGCCCTGGAGCGTTGCTACGAGTGTAATCTGCGGGTAATGGCTAATGGCCTCCTTGAATCCTTTGTCACGGTCGATGGCAGGCGACGAGCCTTTCAGACCCATGATCTGCAGCACCTTGCCATGTCCATTAAGGCGTGAGGCGATGTATTCGCCCATGAGGCGCCCCATCTCATGGTTGTCGGCTCCCATGAATGCGGTATATTTCTTGGAGTTCGTCTTTCGCTCAAACACGATGACGGGGATACCTTGGTCGTATGCACGGTCAATGGCCGGTGAGATGGTGGCCACTTGGTTGGGAGCCACAATGAGCAGGTCGATGCCAGAGGCGATGAGACTGTCGATCTGTTCTATTTGCCGTTCGTCACTGTCGTAGGCTGAAGCAAAGCGCAGTTCCACGCCATCTTGGAAGTAGGTGTCCATGCGCAGTTCGGCATTCTGCTTCTCGCGCCAGATGTCTGCCGAACACTGGGAAACGCCGATCACATATCTGGGTTCCCGCTTGCTGCAGGCCGTCAGCAGGCACACCGCTACCAGGCTCAGCAGGCAGATTCTGACTATCGTAGGCACTCTGCTCTGTCCAGTCGCCCTGGAGCGTTGCTACGAGTGTAATCTGCGGGTAATGGCTAATGGCCTCCTTGAATCCTTTGTCACGGTCGATGGCAGGCGACGAGCCTTTCAGACCCATGATCTGCAGCACCTTGCCATGTCCATTAAGGCGTGAGGCGATGTATTCGCCCATGAGGCGCCCCATCTCATGGTTGTCGGCTCCCATGAATGCGGTATATTTCTTGGAGTTCGTCTTTCGCTCAAACACGATGACGGGGATACCTTGGTCGTATGCACGGTCAATGGCCGGTGAGATGGTGGCCACTTGGTTGGGAGCCACAATGAGCAGGTCGATGCCAGAGGCGATGAGACTGTCGATCTGTTCTATTTGCCGTTCGTCACTGTCGTAGGCTGAAGCAAAGCGCAGTTCCACGCCATCTTGGAAGTAGGTGTCCATGCGCAGTTCGGCATTCTGCTTCTCGCGCCAGATGTCTGCCGAACACTGGGAAACGCCGATCACATATCTGGGTTCCCGCTTGCTGCAGGCCGTCAGCAGGCACACCGCTACCAGGCTCAGCAGGCAGATTCTGACTCCCTGTCCTGGCCATGAACGAAACATATCTCTCATTGTAAAAAGCGTTATTAGTTGTTAGGCTGGAAGGTGGCGGATGCCATGCTGCCATTATCGAGGTTGACGGTGACGATGACCGGGGTGTTCGCCTCCCCGTTGACTCCGCGCACGATCACCTGTGCATTGCCCATGAAGGCCTTGAGTGTAGCGTGTCTCCTGTCATTGCCTTGCGGACGCTCGTCGGTCTTGAAGCCCGGATCACCGTTTCCCCAGCCTAATATCTCGGCCGGACCGCTGACGGATACTTGGAGCGGGTTGCAGGCATCTGGCACATAACGGCCTTTCTTGTCCTTGAGGGTAATGTCAACGACAACGATGTCCTGGCCGTCTGGTTGCAGGGTACTCTTACTGGTATCGATCGTCATCTTCTCCGCTGGTCCGGTGGTCTCTACACGTTCCGTGATGACTCTCTTGCCGTTCTTATAGCCGTATGCCACGAGTCGTCCCGGGCGGTACGTCGTATTCCATACGAGGTGGCTGTCCTTGTCGGCTTTCTGCCGACCGAGCGATTTACCGTCTTGCACCAGTTCCACCTCGTCCATATTGGTGTAAGCCCACACTTCCACTTGTTGTCCTTCCTGCCCCTTGAGGTTCCAGTGCGGGAATATATGCAGCACAGGCTGGTCCGTCCATGCGGCCTTGAGGTAATAGGCTTCGTCCTTTGGGAAACAACAGTAGTCGAGGATGCCGAACTGGCTGCCTGTGGCGGGCCATACCATCGGGTTGGGCTCTCCACGGTAGTCTATGCCCGTCCACCAGAACACACCGCCTGCCCAGATGTTATCACGGTAGAACTTCCATCCGCGCTCGATGACGTTCTTCTCCCACTTGGAGCGCTCCTCACCTGCCATGTTGATGCTCTTCATCCATCCCTTGATGGAATCGGTCTGATAGACATTGCGCGTGCCGCAGCCGCTTGTCTCTTCTGTACCAACGACAACCCAGTCGGGATATGCCTTGTGGCGATTATCGACGTCGTTCTGGATGATATAGTTGTAACCATGGATATCCACCTGCTTCACAATACCGAAACCACCGCTGCAACCGTAGGTGTAGAGACGGGAGTCGTCGATGGTGCGGGCATAGTCGATCATCGTGCGGGCTATCTTCTCTCCCTTGTCATTGCCCTCTATCCACCACTCTTCGTTGCCGATGCTCCAGAGGGCTACCGACGGGTGGTTCCTGTGGTCCACGATCATCCTTCTCAGCAGGTCGAAGTGCTCCTGGTTGGTACCCATCAGCCTGTTCTCGTCAATGCAGAGGATGCCTAAGGAGTCACACACGTCGAGGGCCACGTCAGAGGCGGGGTTGTGCGACCAGCGGATGGCATTGACGCCGATCTCGCGGAGTTTGTTGATCCGGTATATCCAGAGCGCTTTGCTGACGGCTACGCCAACGCCCGCATGGTCGAGGTGCAGATCGACACCCTTGAACTTGAATGGCTGTCCATTCAAAAGCACACCCTCCTTGGCATCGAAGGTCAGCGTGCGCAGTCCTACCTTCGTGCAGACGGCATCCTCGCCGCCGGAAGTCTCGGTCTTCAGCGTATAGAGATAGGGGTCAGTGATGCTCCAAAGATGAGGCTGGCTGATAGAGAGCGTCTCTTTGCCTTGAGCCACGATGTTCCCTTGGTGGTCGAGCAGGGTATTGCGGTAGTCGCAGGTGGCTTCAACCTTGACGGTGAGTTTCCCGTCCTTCCAGGTGTAAAACACATTGTCGATCTTGTGGCGTGCATCCTTCTTGATGAGCCAGGTGTCGCGGTAGATGCCTGCTCCCTCGTAATACCACCCTTCTTCGGTCGTGGCATCACAGCGCACGGCAATGATGTTGTCGCCTCCGTAGTTCAGGTATTCCGACACATTGTATTCCTGCGAGGCATAGCCGCTGGGCTCTGTCCCCAGGTAGAAACCGTTGCAGAACACCTGCGCATTCCGGAAGATACCGTCAAAGCGGATGCTGACGGCCTTGCCTTCATCCTCCTTGTCAACGGTAAAGTGCCTGCGATACCAGCCGATGGAGTTCTGAGGGTATTGCCATCCGACCTGCTTATAGCCATGGGAATGACTCGCCTTGCCGTGGTAAGGCAGATCGACGACCCAGTCGTGGGGCAGATTGACGCGCGTCCAGTCCTTGTCGTCAAATTCCACGGATGCCGGCCCCTTGTTCTGGCCGACGGCCTTGGCGCGATAGGTGAAATACTCGGTACCATGGGTGAAGTCGCCCTGCATGGAGGCTGCATCACCGAGATGGAAAGCCCAGTCGAGGTTCAGGGAACTCACCGACCGTTGGGCTGATGCTCCTGTGTATGCGATGAGCAGACTGAAACAAATTAGTAGTTTTTTCATTTGGTAGTTGGTTTATTTATCGTATAGTAATCTTTCCTGTGAGCGATGATTTCCCTTGACCGCTGA
>AUXO010101962.1_pt1 | contig 16512 bp, 17 predicted proteins | sample 768731 | NCBI WGS metagenome assembly AUXO01 (sample SAMN02715735, study PRJNA202380) | gut metagenome | biome: sheep rumen | host: Ovis aries | place: New Zealand: Palmerston North
GTAGGATAGTGGTTATTCTTCGGGACTGTGGATCCCGTGACTCGGGTTCGATTCTCGGCTCCGGCCCCATTTAAAAAAGACTTTTTTTTTCATATTATTTAAATATTAATTTTCTTAAAAAAAATAGGAATAGAATAAAATAAATTTATAAATGCTATTTTTGAATTTCTTTCATAAATCTATTTTTTATCTGAGATGGTGTTAATTTTATATTTGGTGCTTCACTGTTTCCAGGTTCTACTTTTATATGTAATAGTACTGGACCTGTTTTATTTAATATATTATCCATATCTATATCATCTACACTTTTTTTACAATCATAATAATATACTTCTTTAAATCCGATAGATGTTGCAATATTTGATAGGTTAACTTGTGAAGCATATGTTTCCTGTGATCCTGTAGACCCATAACTTTCATTATCAATTAAGGCAATAATTAAATTTGATGGATTTTGTGAATAGATAGTTACAAGTTCACCTAAATTCATTAAAACAGAACCATCGCCATCAATAACTATGACTTTTCTATTATCATTTTGTTTTTCAAGTGCAATTGACAGTCCAAATCCGATAGGTGTAGCCATACCCATAGAACCAAGCATGTAAAAATTTTCTTTTCTATCAAATATTTCATGTAATTCTTTTGAAGGAACTCCAATGTTTGATATTACTAGTTCATCTTCTAAATTTTCAACGATTTTTTTTATTGCATCATATCTTTGCATATTCAACACCTACCAGTAATTTATATCAAATAATAATCCAATTATTTCTTCAGAAATTGTTGCTAATTTTTCATTTTTTTCTATTATTTCTATAACTTCATTTGGATTATCTATTTGTTCATACATGATGTCTAAACTATCTAATAATTTGGTAGTTGCTTTACCCATAGGAACCTGTCCACATATGGCTTCTCCAGCAGTTCCTCGATGGCTGATAATCATTAACATAGGTATCTGGTACAATTTTATTAGTGAAGCTATAACATTTATACTGTTTCCTAATCCGGAATTTTGCATTAAAATAGCAACTTTCATTCCACCCATGTATGCACCAGCACACATACCAAAACCTTCTTCTTCTCGTGTCACTGGGATATGTATGATATCTTTATCATTGTTTATTAAGTTTAATAATTTTTTAAGGTTGGCACATGGAACACTTACAATAAAATTTATTCCTGCTCTTTTTAAACCTTCATATATGACCTCTGAACTATCCATGATAATCTCTCCTTAATTATTACTGTAGAACTTTAATGATAGTTATATTATTTAATGTTTTAATTAATACTTTTTTTCTATCAAAAATTTTTGTCAAGGACTTAAAGTATTCAAATGTTTTTAAAAAATAAAATTATTAACTCAAAGTATATTCTGTTATAATTCATGAAATATTTTTTCAACAAAAAAATAATGATTTTTTCATAAAATAAGTTATACCAATCTTAATAGAAATTGGTAAAAGGGGGAGAATTATTCTTCAAAATAAGAAGTTATATCTAAATCTTTTTTATTTGCAAGGTCTATTAATTGGTTATATAAAGCTTCATCAACAGGTATTCCCTCTTCATGATGTTTTGCAATATTTTCTATTTCTCTATCTCCTGGAATAACACCATTTTCTTCTCTTATTTCTTGAACAAATTGATCTACATAGAATTTGAATTGCATTGAACCGGCAAAGAATTCTGGATTTATTGCAATTAATAAATCTCCTTTAGTACACATTTCATCTGGTGTAGCAGTACCTTTAACTTTAGTTCCGTATTCTGCTCCTACTAAAGGTCCTGCTAATAATTCAAACATAAATGCTAAAGCATATCCTTTAAATCCTCCAAATGGTAAAATTGAACCTTCTAATCCTTTTTCAGGGTCGGTTGTAGGTTTACCATCTTTATCTAATGCTAATCCTTCTGGTATTTCTTCATTCTTTCTTTTAGCTTCAAGTAATTTTCCACGAGCTGTTATACTTGTTGCCATGTCTACACAAATATAATTATCATTATTGTCTGATGGAATACTAATAGTAATAGGGTTTGTACCTAATAATGCTTTTTTACCTCCAAATGGGGCCATAGCTACTTCTGTATTTGATATAACTATTCCAATCATATCTTGAATACTTGCTATATCCGCATAATATCCGGCTATTCCGTAATGATTACTATCGTGAATACCTACGATACCTATTCCAGTTTTACTAGCTTTTTCTACTGCTAAATCCATTGCTTTTGTAGTAATATACTGTCCAAATTTATGATTTCCATTTATTAATGCAGTTGATTCAGATTCTTTTTCTATTTCGAAATCTCCATCTACTTTAATGGTTCCAGCTTCTATACTTTTTAAATATTGGGGGAATCTACCAAGTCCATGAGTTGAAAAACCTTTGACATCTCCATCAACAATTACATCAGCCACTATTTTTGCTTCATTTTCTTGAGTTCCGTATGCTTTTAAAATATCAACAATTAATTCATTTTCCTTTTCTATAGTTATTTTCATAATATCCCTCATTAAAGTTCAATATTTTCATTATTAGCTGTGATAATAACTTTGTTGTCTTCATCTTTTACTATTTTACCAATAACATAACTGTCATGGTATTTGTTTAGTATATCCAATGCTTGTTTTTCATACTTTTTATCGAGTATTACTGCAAATCCTATTCCCATGTTAAATACATGGTACATTTCTTTACTTTCAATGCCTGCTTCTTTAATTGCCTGGAATATTGGTAATGGTTCTGGTAAATTATCTATAATATATGTCATATCATGATTTAATCTTTTTAAGTTACTAAAACCTCCACCAGTTATGTGTCCTAATCCATGTACTTCAATGTCAGATTTCAATAATTCCATTATAGGATCAACATAAATTATTGTAGGTTCAAGTAATGCTTCTCCAACAGTAACACTATCATCAGTAGGAAGTTTATCTGTAACGTCACATCCTTCAATTTCGAGTAAAGCTTTTCTTGCAAGAGTTAATCCATTACTATGTACACCACTACTACTTATTCCTATAATAATATCTCCATCTTGGATATCTGTTCCAGTTACAATGTCTTCTTTGGCAACAGTACCTATTCCAGTTCCAGCTAAGTCAAAATCTTTTATGATTTTAGGTAGGGATGCAGTTTCTCCACCAATCATAGCTATTTTTGCTTGTTGACAACCTATTTTTAATCCTTTACCAATTTCTTTTGCTATTTCTGGGTCTGGTTTTTCTACTGCTAAATAATCAACCATTGCTATAGGTTCAGCACCTACACATAGTATATCATTTACTACCATTGCAATACAGTCTATTCCAACAGTATCAAATTTATTCATAGCATTTGCGATTAATATTTTACTTCCAACACCATCAGTACTCATAGCAATTGCTCTAGAACCAAAATCTATTAGTGCTGCAAAGTGACCTTTATTTTTTATAATATTTCTATAATCTAATGTTTCAGATAATTCTCCAGTTAATGCTTTAACAGTTTGTTCTTCTAAACTGATATCAACACCTGCTTCAGAATATGTAACCATTTTTTTCACCTTAACAAATAATTATTTTTTAAATTATTTATCTGTTACTATATTTATTAATTATACGTATTATATGTTAGGAAAAAAGTAGATTATAGAATTTGGGGTATTACACATTGTTTAATCTATTAGGGGTATTTTGTTTAAAAAATTACTAAAATTATTGAGAGGAAAGGGGGTGAGTTATTTTTTTTATATTAATCTTGTTGTTTCAAGATTCATAGGGGTCTTAGTTTCAATTTTATATGATTTATAAATACTACTTGCAAGATCAAGAGCTTTATATGCATCTCCATGACAAACTAATATTTTATCTGGTTTCGGTGATAATCTTCTCACATATTCCATTAATTGTTTACGATCACTGTGTCCACTAAATCCATCTACAGTAGTTACTTCTAAATTAATTTCATATAATCGAGTCACACCATTTTCATCTTCAAGTGGAACTTCTTCCCATCCTTTTTGTATTCTACGTCCAAGTGAACCTTCTGATTGGTACCCTACAAAAATGATTGAATTTTTTTCATCTTCACATATGCTTTTAAAGTATTCAACTGAATTTCCACCAGTTAACATACCTGATGTTGAAAGGATAATACATGGTTCATCACTTTCTTCAATTTTACGTCTTTGTTCTTGATTATTTACTTTTGTAAATACTTCAGACATGAATGGGTTTTTACCAATGTGGAATATTTGGTCACGAAGATCATTACTTAAATATTCTGGATGAGCTGTGTGTATTGCTGTTGCTTCCCAAATCATACCATCAAGATAAACAGGTACTTTTTTGAGTATACCATGATTAATATATTCTTCAAGAACAATCATTAATTCTTGTGCTCTACCTACAGCAAATACAGGTACTAATACTTTTCCACCACGGTTAAGTGTTGCATACATAGTTTTTACTAACTCTTTTTCAGCAGTATTACGTGTTGGAGTAATATCTTCATGTCCACCATAAGTACTTTCCATTACTAAAGATTCAATTCTTGGGAATCTGGTTACAGATGGTTCAAGTAATCTACTTTTTTCGTTTTTAAAATCACCAGTATATACAAAATTATGTTTTCCATCACCAATATGTAAGTGAGCCATTGCAGAACCTACAATATGTCCTGCGTTATGTAATGTTAATCGTATATCTGGGGAAATATCAGTTACTTCTCCGTAATCTAATGTGATTGTTTTATTAATTGTTTCTTTTAGATCTTTCATGTTAAAAGGTAAAGGTTTATCTTCCCTATGTGAAATATCTATGTGGTCCTGTTGTAGAAGTGTCATTAAATCTCTGGTTGGATTTGTACAATAAGTAGGACCATCGTATCCATAATGATATAAATAAGGGACGAATCCTACATGGTCTAAGTGGGCGTGTGTGACAATAACAGCATCTAATGTATTTAAATTAAATTCTGGAACATTTAAGTAAGGGAATGCAGTTTTTTCATCGACTCCTGCAACATTTACTCCACAATCTAAAATAACTTTACTGTTGGGTGTTTGTAAGAATAAACAGGAACGTCCTACTTCTCTGAATCCTCCAAGTGATGTTAATCTCACCCAATCATTATCAAAAGCAGGTTCTCTATGAATCTGTTTTCCTAATCTTTGTAAGAATTTTTTTCGTTCTTTACTATTTTTTCTCATAGTAAGTCTTATTCTTTGAATAGTCTCTGAAGTTATAGGGGGTGTTCTTAATATTTTTGGAGCCCATCCTGTTTGTTTAACTATTTCACGTGATGTAGCACCAAATTTACCTATAACTAATCCTGGTTTTCTTGATTCAATAATTACTTCACATGTAACTTCATCAAAAGATATATCTGTTATGTCCGCATCTGACGGTACAATCTCTTCAATTTTATCTATTGTTTCCTGTGGATCTGAAAGAACAGATTTGTCACTACGTATAATAATACGTTTTCTTAAATCTTTAGCAAGATCTCTGATAAGACTTCCATTATCTTTAATTATTTCAGGATTCTTAGTGTAAATTACTATTTCAGGTCCTTCAAATTCAACTTTTGCTAATTTGACTCTTTCGGGTAAATTTTCGATTATTCGATCTTTGATTTCCTGAATATTACTCATAATCGGTTCCTCTCTAAATAATTTTAATTAAATATAATTATTTTTTTTTTTATTTTCATAATTCTAAAATTATTAAAAAAATTTATTATTCTATAAAAATACACTAAATAATTACATTTAATGTCCGTGTTTTGTTTATTATTCAATTTAAGTAATATAAATAAAATCTTATTATATCTATAAAAAAGTAAGATTTTTTCTGATGGGTATTTTATCATTAAACATTCTATTATTATATAGGATTCTATAATTTTTATCTAAAAATGAAAAACTTTCATAAATTTAGTAATAAAATAATACTAACTTAATAAATAGAATTTCTATTAACATAACTTAATAGAATGTCATACTTAAAAATAAAAATCTAGTAATAGTATGTTTTAAGTTATATATATAATTTTTATTATTTTAAATGAGCATATTGAAAAAAAGTTAAAAAAGTAGATTATAAATTAATCTATATTTTTCTTAATTTCGTCAATTTCTTCTTTGGTGTATATTTTCATTTCGTCTTTAGTGATTGTAGCTAATCTGTAACTATTTCCGCTGAATACATCACGTTCCATAGCTGCAGTTAGTGCTCTTATTGCTAATTCTTTTCCTTCTTCAATAGATAAATCTGGCTTATATCTGTCTTCAAGTACACCATATGCAAATATGGAACCTGAACCTGTAGAAACACAATCATCAGGCATGTAACTTCCACTAGGATCTAAGGAATATACTTTAGCTCCATCTTTATCTACTCCACCTATAATTGTTTGCACTGAAAGGGGGGCTGATTTTAATATGTTACTTGTTAAAACTGCTACTGCATCAATGGACATATCTTTTTCATTTCTTAATTTGTATAATGCAATTTGAGCTTTAATAACATCCATAAGGGACTGTGCATGTGATACTGTTCCGGCAATTGTTGCACCAATTTTGTCATCTATTTGAAATAATTTGTCTGCTCCTTTATTAGCAACTAAATTTCCCATAGTAGCTCTAGTTTCTGTGCCAAGTACAACTCCATCTTTACATGCAAATCCTACGGTTGTTGTACCTTTCATATTTTTATCTGATTCTGAATTCATTGATTCACACCTTCTATTGTCTTTTATGATTCAATTTATTTATAATAGTTTATTTTTTCAATAACAATACAATAATTCTTTATCTTTTACTTAGTAAACCTATTATTCAATAAATTGTATACTCATTATTTTCTTTAAATATTCAATTTTTTTTATTCTAATTCTTTTTACACTTATATATTTAATTTTATATTATATAACTTTTGGTTATTAAAATATTTAATATAACCATATTGAAAAATATATCTAAAAATTAAGTAAAAAAAGTAAATAAGATTAGTAAACTAATCTTTATCAAAATATTTGTCTTGAATTGCTTTTGCTATTTTCATGAATTCCTGAGCAGCATTAGAGTCAGGATTTTGTTTTACAATAGGTGTATCATATTTATCTGCAGATTCAGACACATCTGTTTGGAATGGTAAATCTCCTAAATAATCAACATCCATAGCTTCAGCAAATAATTCACCTTTACTATCACCAAACAAGTTAATTTTTTCGTTACAGTGTGGACATTCGAAGTATGACATGTTTTCTACTAATCCAATTTTATCTATTTTTAACATTTTAGTCATAGTCACACATTTTGTAACATCATCTTCAGAAACTGAACTAGGAGTAGTTACCATAATTACAGCATCAATATCTGGAATTGTTTGTAATACAGTTAAAGGTTCATCTCCAGTACCTGGAGGATTATCGAAAATCATTATATCAAGATCTTCCCAAGCAACATCAGAAATTAATTGTTTTATTGCTCCAGTTTTTTGTGGTCCTCTCCATATAATAGGAGAACTATTTTCTTGTATTAAAAAAGCCATTGAAGCAATAGCAATACCATCATCAGTCATAACGGGTAATAATTTATCATCTTTAACACCCATTTGTTCATTTTCAATACCTAACATTTTAGGTATGTTTGGTCCGTGGATATCAACATCGTATAAAGCTGTTTTAAAACCCATTGCATTAAAAGCTTGTGCAAGATTTACAGAAACTGTTGATTTTCCAACACCACCTTTACCACTCATAACAGCTATTTTATATTTTATTCTAGATAAGTTACGAGTTATATTAATATTTTGTTCCATAAGTACTTTTTTATCTTCTTCAGACATTCCAGCACCATGTGCATGTGGCATTTATTAACAACTCCTTTTTCATAAAGTAAATTTATAAAATTATAAAATATCAATAAAATTATTTTCTTTAATATTTTACTATATTAAACTATTATTTCAATATTTTATAAAATTAATCATATAATATTGGAATTTGGAAAATAATTCATTTAACAGTTAAAAATAGTAATTAGTTGGTTTTTTTAGAGTATAAACTCAATTATTATTGAAGGAGTTATAAAAAATTTTTAAAAAAAGTAAAAAATTAAAATAATGAACTTTCAGGTAATATTTTAACTAATATGTGATCGTACATTTTAGATTTTTTAATTTCAGCAATATCTTTTAATTTTGTACCTTCTATTTCAACTTCTCCAATTTCTTCATGGTATTCATCATAAGGTAATTTTACACGAACACCATCTAATTGACTAACAATAGACATAGGTGAATTAATTAATTCTACATCAGGTACATTACGTTCTATTGCAATTTTAACAATTATTGGAGAAAATATTAAAGGATCATCCATCAAGTCCTCTTTTTGTTTTTGAATAATTTTTTCTGCAGTTTCAGCTAATTGTTTCAATGCTTTTATATTTTCGCCACGTTTTAATCTACGTGGTATTCTTCCAAATCCTGGAATATAAGCGTTAGCATTAATTTCTTCTGCATCAATTACTGGGCTTCCAGTAACGATTACTGGGATATCAATATCTTCAAATAAATGTGTTTTATTACGAATACAATTGTCAAAACTACCTAATGAGAAAATAGCTAAATCGTGTTCTTCTATAAGATCTTTTTCTGTTTTACTAATTTGTGAAATACCCTTTCCAGCTCCACGCGCTAGTCCTATCATGTTTGTTTTAGTACCATATCGTCTCATATATTCGGCAATATCACATGCAGCATGAGGTAAATGTTGTCGTGCTAATGTTGGTGATACGACAGCTATTTCAGTACTTGCTAGTGGAGATAATTCAACATCACCTAATAATTCTTTTGCTTTTTGTTCTATTTTCTCAGTATCTTCTGCAGGTACAGCAATAGTTAAACTAATGTCTAATTGTGAATCATTTCTTTGTAAAATAAACCCACCTAAATCCTCAATTAACTCTTCCATTTCATAATTTTTATGAATTCCACCGGTATAAGTCATTGTTTCATACATAGTTTTTTCTCCAATAATTCATATCTATCAGTAATCCTTTGAATGACATCTTTTGATACATTTTTATGTGAAGGAACTAATATTACTTGTTTTTTATCGTTTATTTCAATATTCATGTAATCAGGAATTATAATATAATCATAATTTTCGTCACAAATATTATAACCCATATCATCAATGGTATCATTTAAAAATTTACTATATACTTTAACATTTATTTTTCTTCTAATACTTCTTTTTTGATTATTTTCATGAATTAAATTTTCTATTTTTTCAAGACTTTTTTTATTGGATTGTGTATTGAATTTTTTTTCTATTAACTTAATACTTTCATATAATTGTTTGTATGTATTTAATTTAATAGAAATTTTAGGTATTTCAGATTTTGTTTCAGATAAAAGAATAGCAAAATCTGCATCTTTAATGTCTGTGGGTTTAACTACTTTATAATCAGTTAATCCAGCTATCTTCAAAACATCTTCACACATTGGGGTAGTAATAATTTTCATATAATCACATTTAAATAATCATCTAATATTTTTCATTGTATTTGATCTTTAATATTTAATAATACTTATGATTCAATTTTAAATATTAATGTTAATATAATTAATATAGAATAATAATAAATGAATATTTTAGTCAATTCAATTAGGTGATAATATGAAAGTACATGTAAACTTATTTAATTCTGAAACAAATGATTTGGCAATTGTAATTGACTTATTAAGAGCAAGTACAACAATAACTATGGCATTAAATACATTTAATAAAGTTATTCCTACAAATTCTATAGAAAAAGCGCTTGAATTAAAAGAACATGAAGGGGCTGTACTTGCTGGTGAAATTAAAAGATTAAAAATTGAAGGCTTTGATTTATCTAATTCACCTAAGGAAATACAGGAATTTTCTGGTGAAACGTTAGTACTCAAAACAACTAATGGAACTAAAGTGCTGGAAAATATTAAAAATAGAAATGAAGACGTTAAAATATTAGTGGGAACAGCAATAAATGCAAGAGCTGTAGCTAAAAAAGCTTTAGAATTAGCTAATAATGATATTGAATTAGTTATGGCGGGTAGACGTGAAAAATTCACAATTGAGGATATGGTAGGTGCTGGTTTAATAATTAATGAACTGAAAAATATTGCAGATTCTGAAAATATAACCTTAGATCTATCTGAGTTAGCCCAGGTTTCTTATTTAATTTCAAAAGATATTAATCAGGCAGGTCAATTAATTGAATCATCACATAGTGCAGATAAATTAAGGGCTTTGGGTTGTTCTGAAGATATCAAATTTTGTAAATTATTAAATTATTCTGACATAGTACCAGTATATACAGATAAACACATAATAAAACTTGAATAGGTGATAAAATGGATGAAATTAACAATGAAAATAAAAAAGAATTTTTAAAGCCACCTATTATAAAAAATAATAACAATTATCCTAAATTAATAATTAAAAATACTGAAGAAAACAATAATGAATCAGGTAATTTAGAACAGGATATTATAGAACCTGAAATTATTGAACCCATAAGAGAACCCTCTTTAGAAATTGTACCTACAGCACATATTTCTGATAAAAGTGTTGAAACTGTTAGAGAAGTGATACATAACAATAAACCTGAAATTGTAGCTATTGAATTGGATATTAAACGTTATAATGCATTACTTGATGAAGCTAGAGGTATTAAAAGAGAACAAAAATTTGATTTAAAGACCATGTTAAAAGATTCAAATTTAATTGTAATGATAGTAAGTAGTTTTTTATCATCAATGCAAAGAAGAATGGGTGCAGAAGTAGGTGTTTCTCCAGGTTCTGAAATGCTTGAAGCTGCAAAAATTGCTCAGGAAGTCAACGCAGATATAGCATTAATTGATAGGGATATTCAAATAACTTTAAAGAGAACCATAAACGGGATGAGTTTTAGAGAAAAACTATCTTTCGGATGGGAAATTCTTAAATCATATTTCATAAGTGAAGAAGAAAGTGAAGATTTAAAAGAAGAAATAGAAAATTTAAAAGAAGAAGATACTATTGTGGAAGTAATGAATTTCTTTAAAGAAACATCACCTGGAGGTTATAATGCATTAGTACATGAACGGGATGCATATATGGCATATAATCTTAAAAGTTTAGAAGATAAAAATGTAGTGGCTGTAGTAGGTGCTGGACATAAACAGGGTATTCTTGATTATTTATCTGATCCGGACACGATACCCCCCATTGAGTCAATTAGTTCTGTGAAAGAATCAAAATTTTCAATAGTTAAAATATTACTTTATTTAATTCCAATAATTTTTGGTATAATATTTGTATTAGCTTTCATACAAGGAGTTAATATACAAGAAGGATTAATAAATTATTTAATATTTGCTGGAGGTGGAGCATTTTTAGGATCATTATTAGCAGGTTCTAAATTACGTTCTGCAGTGGTGGGATTATTAGTTGCACCTATAACAGTACTTCACCCTTTATTAGCTGCAGGATGGTTTTCAGGAATTGTTGAAGGTCATGCTCGTAAAGTAAGTTGGGATGATTTACATGAATTAGGTGAATTTGACTCTTTTAAAGATTTATGGCATAATAAATTATTTAGAGTAATTTTAGTGGTCTTAGGTACTAATTTGGGTTGTACTATTGGTTTTTTATTAACAATTAATAATGTGCTCATTCCATATTTCCATCAAATATTTGGTTTTTAAGGTGATAATTATGTCTTATTTAATTTATAGGTGTGATTGTGGAAGAGCATTGTATTCAAAAGATACTTCCAAAACAAGAAAATGTGTATGTGGCAAAACATTAAATGTTAAAAAGAGGAGAATATTAAAAATTGCAGATAATGTAAATGATGCAATTTTAGAAGTTCAAGAAATGCAAGAACAAATTCATGGTGGTTCTATATTTAAAACTGCAGATGAATTATAATCTTTTTTTTATTTTATTTTATTTATTTCTGAAGTCATTCGACAGGCTTTACATGGGCTAGTAGCCGTAGGTTGTCCACATTTTTCACATATAATTAATTCAACTTCTTTTTGAGGTATTTTAAATGTTTTTTTGAATGATTCAAAAATATCTTTTTTTATTCCTTTATTTTCTTCTTCTAATTTATTTAAATAGTTTTTAACATCACTTCTAAGAGATGTTGTTGAATAAGGACATTCTTCACTATGGATGGGAATATCATTAAGTATACACCAAATTCCAACATCCTTTTCAGGCAATTGCCATAGTGGTTTTATACGTGGAACCATTTTTTCATGTATTTTATCTAGTTGAGGCCCAAATTTTGAGAATTTATTTTGGTCATTTCTAGAAAAAGTCATTAAAAATGATTGTATTTCATCATCCATATTATGTCCTGTAGCAATTTTATCACAATTATGGTCATTAGATATTTTGTTTAATAAATATCTTCTATAAACACCACAAGGCATACAACTACTTTTATATAAATCATGTATTTCATCTAAGTTATAATTCCACTCATTTTTAAATGAACTAATAGTAAGAGGAATATCTAATTTTTCACAATTTTCTATAGCTGTTTGAATACCATGTTCTCTATAACCACTTATGCCTTCATCTATGCAAACAGCTTCCATTTCAAAATCTATTTCTGAATGAAATTTATAGTTATACAACATGTGTAATGTTAGTATACTATCTTTTCCTCCGGAAATACCAACCATAATTTTTTCATTATTACGGATAAGATTATATTCTGTAATTGTGTTAAAAACATTATTTTCAACATATTTATTAAATTCTTCTTTGTTTATTTTCATAGTGTTTCCAAAAAAATTTTTTTAAAAAAAGAAGGAGGTTAATTTTATTCATTAATTATTGTAATAATTTTTCAGATCCTTCTTTAATTGTTTTTATAATAGTATCAAGTTCTTCTTCAGTTAATGATGGGTGTACAGGAAGTGAAATAACTTCATTACTTGCTTTCTCGGCTTCAGGACAATTACCTGTAATTCCTTGATTAGCATAATATGGTTGTTTGTATAGAACTATTGGGTAATGAATACCGGTTCCAATTCCGTTTTCAGTTAAATAATCTTTAAATGAATCTCTATTTTTAGATACTCGTATAGTGTATTGATGGAAGACATGTTTTACGTCATCTGCAACTGTAGGTGTAGTTATTCCTTCAACATCTGTTAATCCTTCAGATAAATATTGTGCATTTTCATTCCTTTTTTCATTAAATTCATCAATATGTTTAAGTTGAACTAGCCCAATACTTGCAGCAATATCGGTCATTCTGTAATTATATCCTAAAAGACTTTGCTCATATCTTTTACTTTCACCATGAGCTCTAACCATACCAGCTTTTTCTGCTAAATCTTCATCATTGGTAGTTACCATTCCACCTTCACCAGTAGTCATATTTTTGGTTGGATAAAAACTGAAACAACCAAAGTCACCAATGCTACCAATTTTTTTACCTTTATAAACTGCTCCATGAGCTTGTGCAGCATCTTCAATAACTTTTAAATCATATTTTTCAGCAATTTCGAGCATAGGGTTTAAATCTGCTGGCTGACCATAAAGATGAACTGGTATGATAGCTTTTGTTTTTTCAGTTATTTTTTCTTCTATTTTACTTGGATCTAAATTAAATGTTTCAGGATTAATATCAGCATATACCGGTTTTGCTCCACAGTATAAAATAGAATTTGATGTGGCTGCAAATGTAAACGGTGTTGTAATAACTTCATCATTAGCTTTTATTCCAGCAGCAACTAATGCTGTATGTAAAGCAGTGGTTCCAGAACTTGTAGCAATAGAATAATTCGCATTCACATATTTTGAAAATTCTTTTTGAAATTGGTCTACTTTAGGACCTTGAGCTAACATTCCTGATTTTAAAACTTCTGTAACAGCTTCTATTTCTTCATCACTTATAATTGGTTTTGCAATATTTATCATAATGACACATTCTCTTTTTTTTATTAATTTATGGATTATTTTGAACTAAAATTAGTGTGAGTTAATATATATTAATCAACAATTTAAAAAAATATCCTTATAATATCTTAGTTTACTATTTATTTTTATTCTATAATAATACTTATTCTCAAAAGGAATATACTTTCTGATATACTCTCAATTATTTATACTTAATTCATAAAAAATATTATATAAATAAATATCATAGAATTTTTCTTCATGATAAATTAAATGGGATGTAAATAATGGATACACATATTATTAAAGAAGGATTAATCGAAATTCAAGTACCTGATTTTGAAAAGGTATCATCAGAAGCACCTGTCTTTTATAATCCAGTAATGGAATTAAATAGGGATATCTCTGTTGTTGTTATAAATCAATATAGAAAAAGTTTAGATCATGATATAACAATATGTGACGCATTTGGTGGAACCGGTATACGTGGAGCAAGATATTCTAAAGAAATACCTGGTGTAAAAAGTGTAACTGTCGGTGATGTAAATCCTTTAGCAGTAGAATTAGGTATTAAAAATATGGAACGCAATGGTATAACTAATGTAGAAGTTGTTAAAAATGATGCAAATATTTTATTGCAGTCAAATAAGGGTTTGTTTGATGTTGTTGATATAGATCCATTTGGAACTCCAGCCATGTTTGTTCAATCAGCAGCTGCAAATATTCGTCCAGGAGGATTAATATGTATTAGTGCAACGGATACTTCTGCATTATGTGGAACCTACCATGATCCATGTATTAGAAAATATGGTTCAAAACCATTAAAAACCGAATACTGTCACGAAAATGGTATTCGTATATTATTAGCATCCATAGCTAGAAACTTAGCTGTAAATCAGAAATATTTGAATGTATTATTTACTCATAGTACAGAACATTATATGAGAATATATGCTATAGTTGAGCGAGGAGGTAAAAAAACAAATCAATCTTTAGAAAATATTGGTTTTATTGCACACTGTTCTAATTGTTTACATAGGGAAGTTTTCAAGGGTTATGTACCTAAAATACCTAACACTTGTCCTAACTGTGGTGAAAATTATTCAACTGCAGGACCATTATGGTTGGGTAATTTGTGGAATAAAGATTTTATTGCAGAAATGATAGAATCACTAGAAGAATTAACTTTAAACAGAAAAGAAGAAGTTTTAAAATTATTTACTAGTTGTTATGAAGAAGCTGATGGTCCTATAACATTTTATGATATACATAAACTTTGTAAGAAATTAAAAATAAGTTCGCCTAAATTAAATGATGTTATGGATGAAGTAAAAAATAGGGGTTATTTCATGTCCAGAACTCATTTTAAATTGACTGGTATACGAACAGATGTTCCTCTAAATGAATTAAATGAAATAATTAAAGATATTAAAGATAAAACGTTGGGAAGTGATGTTTAATTCATAATTAAAAAAATTAAAAAAAAAGATGACACACATTATTCATAGTTTAACATGTTATGTGTGTAATAATATTGTAATTCTGCAGCATGTTCTATTTCATAAGCTCTGTATGGATTATTGAAATAAGGGAATAATGATCCTGTTAAGGCACGCATAACTCCACCAATATGACCAAATTGTTTACAACATAAATGATAATATAATGGGAATCCACATCCAGGGTTTATGAAGATACTACCTTGACGTACTGTTCCATGCCATACTGTTGGGATAGGGCCTTCTTGACCATGTTGTTTTGCCATTTCCATTACTCTATTCCAAGCATCGTCAAAGTTATCGTAGATTTCTCCATCAACTTTGTAATCCCATTTATCTTCAGGAACACCATTTAAACCATAGTCTAATACTTGACTCCAATCTATATCTACTTGTGCTCCTGCAGTATCCATGAATGCCATTTCAATAATATAAATATTTCCATTCATGAAATTTCTATAATTTGAACTTCCCGCAAAGTGCAATACAATTGCACATTTAGAATTTCTTTCTTGAGCATATTGGGCTAATAAATTAGCATGAACATGTTCTGGATACATATCAGGATTTGCTATTTTTACAAAAGCTAATCTTCCTAAAGGTTCAACATCATCTGAACTACCTGAAGAAGCCATGTATATGAATCCTATTAAAATAAAAATAACAATTATAAAACCTACGTACCATTTCATTGTTTTGTCACCAATGTATTTTATATTTTAATTTTTTCCAGTTTATTAATAATAATATTTTATTTTTGATACTTATATAATTAATCCATATGTGTTCATGCTCTTAATACTTATTTTTAATTATTTGATTTTATAAACAACAAGAGAATAGTAATAAAATAGGAGGGTTATTATCCAAATAAGTTAATACTAATAATTACATGAAGGATACTCTTTAAAAAGTATATATTTTATTAATCTGTTTTTTTATTAGTATTTAAATTAATTAGTGACATTATTTTCTTTGAATTCATTATTTTATTATTTTGTTTAATTTGTTTCGCCATATTTAATTACTAATTTTTCATTTTTTAATATTTTTTTTTA
>AUXO010070442.1_pt1 | contig 16509 bp, 14 predicted proteins | sample 768731 | NCBI WGS metagenome assembly AUXO01 (sample SAMN02715735, study PRJNA202380) | gut metagenome | biome: sheep rumen | host: Ovis aries | place: New Zealand: Palmerston North
AGCAGTTCATCCTGTTCCGGCTGGGCTATTTTTGCAATACGTCCGCCGCATAATGCATGGTCCAGTTCATTTCTGATACATGAAACTGTAATTCCGTCAAAAGACATAAAAATCTCCTTTCGTTTATGGATTATTATAGCAGAAAAAAAGGATTTGACTAGAGTTTTTACTTGAATTATAATAATGCAGTATGTACATATGATGGTAAGGTAGACCTTTTTGTTCATTCTTTTCATATGCTGGCATACTTCATTTCGGTATTATTTACCGATGTGGCACAGTGATCACGCCGGTATCTGCCGGCACCACCTTTGCTTTCAGAGAAAGAGGGACGAAAAGAGGGACGAAAAGAGGGACGAAAAGAGGGACGATATGGTTTACAGTATGACCGGCTTTGGAAGAGCCGAATATCAGGATGAAGAAAAAAAGATCACAGTAGAAATGAAATCCGTTAATCATCGTTATCTTGATTTTAATTTCAAGATGCCGAAAAAATTCATGATCCTGGATCCTTTCATCCGTTCCGTCTTAAAAGACTATATAAAACGCGGAAAGACCGATGTTTTCATTACATACGAGAACTACAGTGAAAAAAGCAGCAGCCTTAAATATAATGAGGACATAGCGGCACAGTATCTGAAATACGCCGAACAGATGAAAGATAAATTCGGTCTGCCCAACGATATTTCGGTTTCCAGACTTCTTCGCTTTCCGGACGTTATCACTTCAGAGGATTCACGGACTGATGAGGAGGAACTGAAACGAGAGATCGAGTCTGTTCTGAGAGAATGCGCAGTCAGATTCCAGAAGGCACGTGAGATCGAAGGAATGAACCTGCAGAAAGACCTTCTTTCAAAACTGGACGCTATGGAATTGTGCGTAGGAAAGATCCAGGAGCGAGAGCCTCAGATCATGGAAGAGTACAGAAACCGTCTTCGTGCAAAGACCGCCGAGCTCCTTTCGGAATCCGGTCTGGATGAAGGCAGGATCGCCGCGGAAGTAGTGATCTATGCAGACAAGATCTGCAAGGACGAAGAGACCGTAAGGCTTCTGAGTCATATTAGAAGCATGAAAAAAGAGCTGACTTCAGGAGGCGCAGTCGGAAGGAAACTGGATTTCATCGCTCAGGAAATGAATCGCGAAGCAAATACGATCCTTTCCAAATCCAATGACCTTGGCACGTCTGATCTGGGTATCGAGTTAAAAACAGAAATAGAAAAGATCAGAGAACAGATTCAGAATATTGAATAAGGAGAGTTTCTTTGCTAATTAATATAGGATTCGGAAACGCTGTTAACTCTGCGAAGATCATGGCCGTGATCAGCCCGCTCTCGGCGCCTGCCAAACGCATGATCACATCCGCGAAGGAAACAGGAAAGTTCATTGACGCCACTCAGGGGCGTAAGACAAAGGCTGTAATAGTACTTGATAATGACAGCATCCTCCTTTCGGCATTACAGCCCGAAACGATCACAAAAAGATTTAATGAATACGGTATCGCTCCGGAACGTATTTCAGAAGAGGAGGTCGACTGATATGTCAAGAGGAATCATTACGGTCTTGTCAGGCTTTGCCGGAACAGGAAAGGGCACTGTAGTAAGAGAATTATTAAAAAGACACTCGGAATATGCACTTTCTGTTTCAGCCACCACCCGCTCTCCAAGAGAAGGAGAGCAGGAAGGGGTATCCTATTTTTTCAAAACAAAAAAAGAATTCGAAGAAATGATCCGAAATGATCAGCTTCTGGAATATGCTCAATACGTAGACAATTACTACGGCACTCCGCTGGCATATGTAAATGAGCAGCTTGAAGCCGGAAAAAACGTTCTTCTGGAGATAGAGATCCAGGGAGCGCTTCAGATAAAAGAAAAATATCCCGAGACAGTACTTGTCTTTCTGACTCCGCCCAGTCTGGAAGAGCTGGAAAGACGTCTTACAGGCAGAGGCACCGAGACACCGGAAATAATCCGGGAACGTCTTAAGAGAGCCGCCGAAGAGTCCAGAGGTATGGAAAAATACGATTATATTCTCGTAAATGACGATCTGGATACCTGCGTTGAACAGTTTCACCACATTATTGAAACTGTGCGCTGTGAAGCTTCACGCAACAGCGACCGCATTACACAGATCCAGAAGAGTCTCGCAGAAAAATATGGTAATTAATTACAGGAGGAAATGAAACATGATGATGCATCCATCTTATAAGGAAATGATCACGAAGATCAACAAGGATCAGGATATTGACGAGGCGCCGTTAGTAACCAGCCGATATTCTATCGTAATAGCCGCAGCGAAGAGAGCCCGCCAGCTTATTGCCGGTGAAGAACCGTATATCACCGGAATGGAAGGCGAGAAACCGCTTTCAGTCGCTGTACAGGAGATCTACGAAGGAAAGGTTCATATCCTCCGTGATGATGAGCAGACAGAAAATGCGAAAATTGCCGAATCTATCGCAGATATGGAAGATTGATATATGCCGATGAAAGTTTTTTTTATTTCACTTGGCTGTGATAAGAATCTGGTTGATTCGGAGAGAATGCTTGGAAGTCTTGCAGGCAAAGGTTATGTCGTGACAGATTCTGAAGATGAAGCGGACGTTATCGTGATCAACACCTGCTGTTTCATTGATAAAGCCAAGGAGGAGAGTATAGAAAATATCCTCGAAATGGCCCGGTATAAGACAGAAGGCAGATGTAAGGCCCTGATCGTCGCCGGCTGTATGGCTGAAAGATACCGGCAGGAGATCCTTGATGAGATCCCGGAGGTGGATGCCATAGTCGGCACGGGAAGCTTCCACCGCATCGAAGACGCAGTAGAAGCTGCTGTTTCGGGAAACAAAAATATTCTCATAGATGAGCTGAACGAACAGTCCGCCTTTGCCGTATCCGAGCCGCAGAGAATGATGACCACAGGCGGTCATTATGAATATCTTAAGATCGCTGAAGGATGCGATAAACACTGTACATATTGCATAATTCCAAAACTCCGCGGAAAATATTACAGTGTTCCGATGGAAAAGATCCTCTCCGAAGCAGAGTATTTCGCCCGGCAGGGAGTAAAGGAACTTATTCTGGTAGCGGAAGAGACGACACTTTACGGCGTCGACCTTTACGGCAGAAAATCCCTTCATCTTCTGATAAAAGGTCTGTGCCGCATACCGGAAATTGAATGGATCCGTATACTTTACTGTTATCCTGAGGAGATATATCCGCAGCTGATCCAGGTGATAAAAGAAGAACCGAAAGTATGCCATTATCTGGATATGCCGATCCAGCATATCAATGATGATATACTGAAAAGGATGGGCCGCAGGACCACGAAGCAGGAGCTTATTGATACCATCCGCAGGCTCAGAAAGGAAATTCCCGATATTGCGCTCCGAACATCTCTGATCACAGGTTTTCCCGGAGAGACAGAAGAACAGCATCGTGAATTAATGGATTTTGTCAGAGAGACCCGCTTCGACCGGCTCGGAGTATTCACTTACTCACAGGAAGAAGATACTCCTGCAGCACTGCTGCCTGATCAGATCGACGATGATGTAAAGGTGCGCAGACAGAATGAGATTCTTGCGCTGCAGCAGGAAATATCATATGAGAACGGCCGGGACAGGATCGGACAGGTCATGGATGTCCATATTGAAGGATATATGTCCGATGAGGATTCATATGTGGGCAGGACATATGCTGACACGCCCGGCGTTGACGGATACTTTTTCATAGAGACAGATGAGGTGCTTCATTCAGGCGATATGGTAAAAGCCAAAGTCACCGGAGCCATGGAGTACGATCTGATAGGCAAACTGGAAGGAGATTTTAATAATGAATTTACCGAATAAGCTGACTATACTCAGAATGATAATGATTCCGTTTTTTGTGATCGCAATGCATCTCCCGATAAGCAGCGGACGCTACATTGCTCTTGTGATCTTCATCGCGGCAAGTCTTACAGATACAGCGGACGGTTATATCGCGAGAAAATATGATCTGATAACAGATTTCGGAAAATTTATGGATCCGCTTGCAGATAAACTGCTTGTATGCTCTGCAATGATCTGCCTTATCGATACAAATGAACTTCCCTCGTGGATAGTCATTATAATTATCGCCAGAGAATTTATCATCAGCGGTTTCAGACTGGTGGCTGCAGACAACGGCATCGTCATAGCCGCAAGCATATGGGGCAAGATCAAAACCATAACACAGATGGTCATGATCATTTTTATCCTGCTGAACTTCAAAGGTTCTGCCGCGTATGTGATCGAACAGGCTCTGATCTATGCCGCTCTGGTGCTGACAGTCGTTTCTCTTGTCGACTATATCATTAAAAACAAAGCCGTTCTCGGAACCGACAGATAACACAGCTTAATTGATAAAGAGGAGACATTATGTTTAAAATCAATGAAAATTATATGCGTCTTCAGGGAAGCTATCTTTTCTCAACGATCGCAAAAAAAGTATCTTCCTACAGTGAGGCTAATCCTGACGCAAACATTATCCGTCTGGGCATAGGCGACGTAACGCAGCCTATCGCTCCTTCGATCATCAAAGCCATGCACAGCGCAGTAGATGAAATGGCAGACGCGGAGACTTTCCACGGCTATGCTCCGGATCTGGGTTACGATTTCCTTCGCTCCGCCATCGCCGCAGAATATAAGTCACGGGGATGCGATATCTCCACAAATGATATTTTTGTATCTGATGGCGCAAAATGTGATTCCGGCAATATCCAGGAGATCTTCAGTGCCGACAGCAGGATCGCCGTATGTGATCCTGTTTACCCTGTATATGTAGATTCAAACGTCATGGCCGGAAGATCCGGAGAATGGGATCCTGAAAAGGGCTGCTACAAAAATATCATTTATATGCCTTGTACCGAAGAAAACGCCTTTGCGCCGGAATTTCCAAAAGAAGATCCGGACGTGATCTATCTTTGTTATCCAAACAATCCTACCGGAGCTGCCATCACAAAACCGGCTCTGCAGGAATGGGTAGATTATGCAAACAGAATAGGCGCAGTTATCCTTTACGATGCGGCTTACGAGGCGTATATCACAGAAGAAAATGTACCTCACTCCATCTATGAGTGTGAAGGTGCAAAGACATGTGCTATCGAGATCCGCAGTTTCTCCAAGAACGCAGGCTTTACAGGCGTGCGTCTCGGATTCACGGTTGTGCCGGCAGAGCTGAAATCAGACGGCGTAGCACTTCGCGATCTCTGGGCCAGAAGACACGGAACGAAGTATAACGGAGCTCCATATATTATCCAGAAAGCCGGAGCAGCTGTTTTTTCACCTGAAGGCCAGGCTGAGATCAAAGCTCAGGTCGGTTACTACATGAATAACGCAAAATATATTTACAACGGTCTGAAAGAAGCCGGCTATACAGTCTATGGCGGCGTAAATGCTCCGTACATCTGGCTTAAGACTCCTGATCAGATGACTTCCTGGGATTTCTTTGATTATCTCCTTGAGGAGCTCAACATCGTAGGAACACCCGGATCAGGATTCGGCGCCGCAGGCGAGGGATTTTTCAGGCTGACCGCATTCGGAACATTTGAGAAAACAAAAGAAGCGATCGACCGTATCACAAAACACTGATCCATTACCGTTTATCAATAGTAAAAACTTCCCGCTTATTCAGAAATGACGTGTGGGAAGTTTTAGTCAATAATGATCCACAGGAGAAATATCATGTCAAAAATTGAGATGAAAACACCACTTGTCGAGATGGATGGCGATGAGATGACCCGAATAATCTGGCAGATACTTAAAGACGAGCTCATCTATCCTTTTATCGATTTAAAAAGCGAGTACTATGACCTCGGTCTGAAGCATCGTGATGAAACAAACGATCAGGTAACGATCGATGCCTCCAACGCCACAAAAAAATACGGCGTTGCTGTAAAATGCGCAACGATTACGCCGAATGCCGCAAGGGTCAAAGAATATAACCTGAAAAAAATGTATAAGAGTCCTAACGGAACCATCCGTGCTATTCTTGACGGAACTGTTTTCCGTACTCCCATACAGGTAAAAGGAATTACGCCTACCGTCAGAACATGGAAAAAACCCCTGACGATCGCGAGACACGCATACGGAGACGTATATCGCAACGTGGAAATGCAGATAGACAGGCCCGGTAAAGTAACCATGACCTTTACGCCGGATGACGGTTCTGAAAAAAAGACTGTCACAGTGTTTGATTTCAAAGGCCCGGGAATCGTTCAGGCACAGCATAACATCGACGCATCCATTACAAGCTTTGCCAGAAGCTGCTTTGAATACGCTCTTTCCGAAAAGAAAGACCTCTGGTTTGCCTCCAAAGACACTATCTCCAAACAATACGATCACCGATTCAAAGATATCTTCAACGATATGTACGAAGCAGAGTATAAGGAGAGCTTTAAAAAAGAAGGCATCGAGTACTTCTACACACTCATCGACGACGCGGTCGCCCGTGTAATGAAATCAGAAGGCGGATTCATATGGGCGTGCAAAAACTACGACGGAGACGTTATGAGCGACATGATATCCTCCGCATTCGGCTCTCTTGCCATGATGACATCCGTACTCGTATCTCCGGAGGGGTATTATGAATACGAAGCAGCCCATGGCACGGTACAGAGACATTATTACAAACACTTAGACGGGGAGGAAACCTCCACGAACTCAGTAGCCACCATCTTTGCCTGGACAGGAGCTCTCCGGAAAAGAGGAGAACTCGACCGTATTCCAGCCCTCATGGACTTTGCCGACGCACTGGAAAAATCCACACTGGGCACCATTGAATCCGGCAAAATGACAAAAGACCTGGCACTGATCACAAACATAAAAGACCCGATCGTACTCAATACACGCGAATTCATAGTAGAAGTACGAAAAAACCTCGAGAAAAAACTGGCATAACTTTTTAACGTAAGCAGGAAGTTTGTATTATAAATCATATAGAAAAAATCCGCATACAGCCGATCTTTAAAACATCGGCCATATGCGGATTTTTTAATCCAGAAAGCATATTTCCCACCTTACTGTAAGGGATAAATCTTCTCCTTCGCAGCGACTTTTGGACTGAGCGAAGCGAGGGAAACGGAGCAAGAAGGAGAAGATTTATCCCTTCACACCACTTTTGGACTGAGCGAAGCGAGGGAAACGGAGCAAGAAGGAGAAGATTTATCCCTTCACACCACTTTTGGACTGAGCGAAGCGAGGGAAACGGAGCAAGAAGGAGAAGATTTCTCCCTTCACACCACTTTTGGACTGAGCGAAGCGAGGGAAACGGAGCAAGAAGGAGAAGATTTATCCCTTCACACCACTTTTGGACTGAGCGAAGCGAGGGAAACGGAGCAAGAAGGAGAAGATTTCTCCCCCTTATTCAGCCAGCGACTCCCATTGTTCATACAGCGTTTCCAGCTCCTCCACTACCTCTGCCTGTTCCCTCGATAATTCCTGACACCTCGGAAGATCTGTCCCTGTTTCCGGAAGGGCAAATTCTTCGTCGATCTCCCTGTTTCGTTCTTCCAGGACCGCAATCCTTTCCTCGACTTTTTTCAGGTCATTTTCTTTTTTTCGCCGCGCAGCCTGCTGTTCCTTCTGAGAGATCCATGCGTTTTTGGCTTCGGTCGGAGCGGAAGAGGAGAGCAGTTCTTTTTCTTCAGGGGCGTATACTGCCGTTAATTCATCTCTTTTTTCCAGATAATAATCATAATTGCCTATATAATTAACAAATTTTTGGTTTACCAGATCAAGTATTCTCGTAGCAGTCTTATTTATAAAGTATCTGTCATGACTTACATATAATATCGTTCCCGTATAGTTATTCAGCGCATCTTCTAGTATTTCCTTGGAATTGATATCCAGATGGTTGGTAGGCTCGTCAAGCAGCAGAAAATTAGCTTCGGAAAGCATCAGCTTCGCCAGCGAAACCCGGCCCTGCTCGCCGCCGCTGAGCGTTCCGATTTTTGAAAAGACCTGATCTCCGGTGAAAAGAAAAGCTGCCAGTACATTTCTTATTTCCGTATTGGTCAGTGCCGGATATTCATCTGATATCTCTTCAAAAACAGTCTTATCCATATGAAGCATCTGATGTTCCTGATCGAAATAGCCAGTTTTTACCTTGGCGCCAAATGTAATTGTTCCGGAATCTAAAGCTTCCTGTTCGGTGATCATTTTCAGAAGTGTAGTTTTCCCTGTTCCGTTTTTTCCGATAATGGCTACCCGTTCACCGCGTCCGATATGTATATCCTGGTCTGAAAACAATGTCAGCGGTCCGAACGATTTAGAAAGGCCTTTTATTTCCAGAACATCCTTACCGCTCTCAAACCGCGGAGTCAGCTTCAGGTTCATGTCTGCATTAAGCTCTGCCGGTTTATCGATGACCTCCATCTTTGACAGTGCTTTTTCCCGGCTTTCCGCTCTCTTAATAGATTTTTCTCTGTTAAAGGATTTGAGTTTTGTGATCACGGCTTCCTGGTGCCGGATCTCCGCCTGCTGATTCATATATGCTTTATACTGTGCATTTCGTATCATGGCTTTTTTGCGGCTGTAAACAGTATAGTTTCCGGGAAACATCATACTGGTCCCGTTTTCTATCTCTATTACTTTTGTGACGATACGATCCAGAAAGAAACGATCATGAGACACAACAAGCACCGTACCTCGATATGATGCGAGAAATGATTCCAGCCATGATATGGATTCTATGTCCAGGTGGTTTGTTGGCTCATCGAGCAAAAGGATATCCGGCTGAGTCAGAAGGAGACGTCCCAGTGAGACACGGGTCTTCTGTCCGCCGGAGAGAGTATTTACCTTCCGTTCCATATCTTCCTGTAAAAAACCGAGTCCTTTAAATACGCCCATGATCTCACTTTCCGCGGCGTATCCGTTCTTTAATTCATAATCATGCATCAGGATCGTGTAGGAGTGCATCAGTGTTTCAAGTTCTTCTCCGGAAAGACTCTTCATATTACTTTCCATCGTTCTGAGCTTTTCTTCCATTGTAAAAAGCTCTTTTTTGGACTCCCTGAGAGCCTGATATATACTCATATCACCGTCTGTATCCTGATGCTGGGCAAGATAGCCTATGGTCTTTCCTCTGGGGATTATTACATTCCCACTGTCTGCGGATATTTCTCCGGTGATGATCTTGAACATGGTCGTCTTTCCGGATCCGTTGACGCCGGTCAGCGCAGCTTTTTCATTTTCTTCAATATGAAAAGAAACATCTTTCAGAACTTCATTTCCCGGAAAAGATTTATATATATTCTGACATGATAAGATCATATGAAAACTGTCCTCCTGATAAAGCAGATTTGCCTTGTCTATTATAGCAGAAGATATCTGTCTGATAAAACAGGAATTAATTTAAATTTGTATAATTTCTGTGAAAAATTAAACAAACACTTTGATTTTTTTTTGACAATTTATTATAATTATAGATAAAGATGTATTAATCATCTTTAAGGGTGAAAGAAGCAGGAGGGATTGTTTTGAAAAAAAATGGAATATCGAAATCGGTAGTCAAACGATTGCCCCGGTATTACCGATATCTCGGAGAATTGCTGAATGCCGGCGTGGAGAGGATCTCTTCAGGAGAACTCAGTAAACGTATGAATGTTACCGCATCTCAGATCAGACAGGATCTGAATAATTTCGGCGGTTTCGGTCAGCAGGGATATGGATATAATGTACGTTATCTAAGAGAAGAAATCGGAAAAATACTCGGATTGACAGAAACTCATAATATGATAATAATCGGCGCCGGCCGCATCGGCCAGGCTTTGGCTAACTATCCTTTTGATAAATATGGTTTCCACACAATTGGTATTTTTGACAGGGATCCTGAACTGAAAGATATGGAGGTAAAAGATCTCCATGTCATGATGAACGAAGAGCTGCCTTCATTTATAAACAGTCATCACATAGATATTGCCATTTTAGCAATTCCGAAGGAGAGCGCAACGGAGATGGCCCCTTTTCTCTGTGAGAACGGTATAAAAGCTTTTATGAATTTTTCGGCGACGGATCTGAACGGGATACTGCCGAAAGATGTTATCGTAGAACATGTGCATCTTTCTGAATCGCTGATGAAGCTTTCCTATAATCTGAATCTTAAAAAGACAGACGATGACGATGTATCTTAAGATCCGAAAATATACAGAACACTTCAGAATTTTTCTGAGGTGTTTTTGTTTTCCGTAATGAATTTCTACTGTATTATATATAATAACAGGAGGTTTTGTATGAAATATTTACTGACAGCAGCACAATCAGGTATTGCTGACCGTTACGCCATGGAAGAGATACACATTCCTTCGCTGGTTTTAATGGAACGGGCTTCACTTGCAGTGGCAGAAAAAATATTATCTGAATACACTGAAAACAGCAGGATACTTATAGCCGCCGGTACGGGAAACAACGGCGGGGACGGCGTGGCCATAGCAAGAATGCTTTTCGAAAAAGGTTTTTCGCCGGAAATCCTTCTGGCAGGAGATCCTGCGAAATACAGTCCGCAGATGAAACAGCAGCTGGATATCATATCCTATTACAAACCGGTATTTATTGAACATATAGAAAAGGAATATGATCTTATCGTCGATGCAGTCTTCGGATTCGGTCTGTCCCGGGAGGTACGGGGTGTATTCGCGGAAATAATCCGTGAAATAAACGAAAGTCATGCTAAAGTTATTTCCGTAGATATTCCGTCAGGCATCCATACAGACACCGGCGAAGTCATGGGAACTGCCGTCAGGGCAGATGAGACAGTCACTTTTACTGCCGGAAAACCGGGTCTGTTTCTGGATCCCGGAAGATCATACGCAGGAAAGGTCTGTATAAAGGAAATCGGAATTCCCGTAAAGGCGGAACATCTTCGGGACAATATGATATGCATTCTGGAGGAGGATGACCTTTTTGGCCTGAATAATCGTGATGAAGCGGGAAACAAAAGTACTTTTTCAAAAATTCTGGTTATTGCAGGATCTGAAAGTATGTTTGGAGCGGCCTATCTTTCCGCCTGCGCTGCTTTGAAAACCGGAGCAGGAATGGTGAAGGTATTTACGCACCGGATCAACCGGACTCCCCTGGCGTCATTAATGCCGGAGGCTTTGATGGATCTTTATACTGAAGAAGATTTTGACCAAAAAAAGCTTATAGAAGATATACAATGGGCCGATGTATGTCTGATCGGACCGGGACTCGGACAAAATACCATCTCCGAAAGAATAACCGAGACTTTTATCCGGGCAAACGATAAACCGTTTGTCATGGATGCTGACGCGCTGAATATTATGTCTGTCCATCCCGAATGGTGGCAGCTGATCAATAAAAAATGCATTATCACGCCTCATATAGGAGAAATGAGCCGTCTGACAGGTATTTCTTTCCGGGAACTTAAAAGAGATCCGGTGAAGGCCGCACGGACTTTTGCTCTGAAACACCATGTAAGCTGTGTCATGAAAGATGCGCGCACCGTAACAGCTGAGCCGGATGGAACCGTATGGATAAATATACGCGGCAACAGCACACTTGCCACTGCCGGAAGCGGAGACGTGCTTTCGGGTATCATAGCCGGAATCCTCGGGCAGAATATAAAATGCAATTTGCATATTTCCTCCGAGGGGGCAGCCGGCGCGTTTATACATGGCGTCTGCGGAGAAAAGGCGGGAGAGCGCTTCGGGCGGGCGGCGGCAATGGCGGGAAATCTTCTGGCTTTTATCTGAATCATCATAAGACTGTTTCAGTAATGACATACGGGAAGTGTTAAACAGTAAGTATTCCCGCAGTCCTTCCGTTTATGTTATGCATAACACCTTTCCTTGACTTATAAAGTCCTTAGTGCTATATTTTTGAAAGAACTATGTAAGGAGATGTGACAATGTCAGGACATTCAAAATTTGCAAATATTAAGCATAAAAAAGAAAAAAACGACGCAAAAAAAGGAAAAATTTTTACAATTATCGGTCGTGAGATCGTTATCGCGGTAAAAGAGGGCGGTCCGGATCCGTCAAATAACAGCAAGCTTCGTGATGTGATCGCAAAAGCCAAGGCAAACAATATGCCAAATGATACTATCGACAGGGGTATAAAAAAAGCCGCCGGCGACGCAAACGCCGACAACTATGTACGAATGACTTATGAAGGATACGGCCCCGGCGGTATAGCGATCATCGTAGAAACACTTACAGATAATAAAAACCGTACGGCTGCAGACGTAAGAAGCGCATTTTCCAAGGGACAGGGAAATATCGGTACTCCCGGATGTGTATCTTTCATGTTTGACAAAAAAGGCCAGATCATTGCCGCAAAGGAGGATAATGATTTCGACGCGGATGATCTCATGATGATCGCCCTGGACGCAGGCGCTGAAGACTTTGCAGAAGAAGATGACGCTTTTATTATTACCACATCTCCTGATGATTTTTCCGCAGTACGTGAGGAGCTTGAAAAACAGGGCGTGGTAATGGCTGAAGCCGACGTTACCATGATACCTCAGAATTTTGTAGCAGTTAACGATGAGACAACTATGAATAATCTTCAGAGAATCCTTGACCTTCTGGATGAGAGTGATGATGTTCAGAACGTATATACAAACCTTGAAGAATAATATGGTGTGATATGATTTTTATCGTAGAAGCGCTGCTGGCAGGTATAATTGCGGGCTGTTCCTGTTTTTTCCCGGTGAGCAGTATGGGCTGTGTGGTTTTGTTCACACATTTTCTTGGATTTAATGAGAGCTTTCTGTTTTATGAAATGCTCCTTCTGGGAATGATACTGGCATCTGTATCGTTGAATTACAAGGATATTTTACGAATATTCATATCGCTGCTGGAAATTATCAGGGATCTTTTCTTTAATCTTGGTCTTTATCTCCGTCAGAGAAATGACCGGGAACTGAATTACAGACGACTGCTTACCAGCAATTATCAGAATTTCACAGTGATCATACTGGTTTCCATGATTCCGGTGATCATCCTCGGACTGCTTCTGAATCCCTTTGTCCGCTTTGCCTATAATAACGAGCTTGCTGCCGCTATGGGATTCATGCTGACAGCACTGCTTCTAATGGTATCTTCATTTGTGAATACCGGTGATAAGAATCCAAAGAAGACGAGGACTTCAGATGCCGTTGTGATCGGCGTCATGGAAGGATTTTCTTTTGTTCCGGGAGTTTCGAAAACAGCCATGGGCATTTCCGCCGGCTATTTTCTGGGATTATCCCGGAAAATGACAATAAAATATACATACATAATAAGCATGCTTTGTATGCTTGCTCTGCTGATTCCCGGCCGATTATCCTTCAGCTATATGGGCGGATTGGAAACGGCGGATCTTCGCATGTGTATTTTTGCTTTTCTCGGCGCGTTTATCAGCGGCTTTTTTATGATCCGCTACTCCAGGGATCATATTATCAAGAATAATAATAAGGTTTATGCCCTTGTAAATCTGGGATTTGCGCTGATCGCGGCCTGTGTTTACCTGATTACCGGATAAGAAATGGTTTTCTTTTTCATAAGGGCAGATGAAAACCGGGCTTGAATTTGAAAGGGGAGACAAATAAGTTGGCAACGCAGAAAAGGAAATCATCTTCTGCCAGAACAAAAAGGAAATCGCCATCTTCCAAAAAGGCCTCCGCAAAAAGAAATAATAATACTTCAGACCCTATAGAGAACAGGATTTTTACAGAGATCCTGTTCCTTCTTGTACTTGCCTTTTGTATTTTGCTTTTTTTGAGCAACCTGGGTCTTTGCGGCATACTGGGCAAGGCGATCAGTTCATTCTTCTTTGGCGTTTTCGGACTGCCTGAGTATATATTTCCTTTTGTGTTCTTTTTTGGATTTATTTTTATGCTGTCAAACAGGCATAATATGCTTGCCGTTCGCAAGCTTACAGGAGGCGCGGGGCTTCTGTGTTTTGTATGCGCTTTTATACAGTTTCTTACATCAGGATATGAAAAAAAATCCAAATACATTGATTTCTATCTTGACTGTGCACATGACCGTTCAGGCGGCGGCATTATCGGCGGCTCCATATTGAAGACACTCGGCATGCTTCTGGGCAGGGCCGGCGCCGTTATAGTGATCATTTTCGGTATCATGATCTTTATGATACTAATGACTCAGGAGCCTTTGCTTCGAACGATCCATACACGCAGCGTCAATGTTTATGAGAACCGTAAACAGAAAATACAGACAAGGAGAGAGCAGCGCGGAGGATCCGGCGGCTTCTCATTGTTCAAACGTTCTGCCGGATCAGATATGGATGAAGAGGAAACGTATGAAGTGCCTAAACGTCCTCCGCGAAAACGTGTGGACTATAACCTTGCGGAAGATGAAGATCTGGGCTCTGTAGACGATGTGGCTCCCGAAATAAAAGAGACTCCGGCAGCCGACAGTCTGACTGCTCCGGTTCTGAAAGTCAGAGCCGGAAATCATCCGGAAAAAACCTCCGCGAAACGGAAAAAGACGTCCTCCGGACGGAAGAAGCAGGAAGCTTCTGATAAGGAAAAAAACGCTCCTGAAGAAGAAATGATCATTCCGGAACCTGTTTCCGTAAACGGTTATCAGTTCCCGTCGCTGGAGCTTCTGAACAAGGGCAGCCAAAACGAGGATCTTTCTGCGAATGACGTAAGATCCACAGCGGACAAGCTGCAGGAGACACTTCAGAATTTCGGCGTCGACGTTGAGATCACTGAGATCAGTCAGGGTCCGACCGTAACACGCTATGAGCTGCATCCGCAGCAGGGCGTTAAGGTGAGCAAAATACTGGGGCTTCAGGATGATATCAAGCTTAACCTCGCGGCGTCGGATATCAGAATAGAAGCGCCTATACCGGGAAAGGCTGCTATCGGAATAGAGGTTCCTAATAAGAAGAAAAACATGGTCGTTCTGCGCGACCTCCTTTCTTCCTCCGTATTCCGCAGAAGCCAGTCGGTACTTTCCTTTGCTGTAGGAAAAGACATAGCCGGAAAGCCGGTCATAGCTGATCTGGCAAAAATGCCTCATCTGCTTATAGCCGGTACTACCGGCTCAGGTAAATCAGTATGCATTAACAGTCTGATCATGAGTATGATCTACAAGGCGTCGCCTGATGAGATAAAATTTATCATGATCGACCCAAAGATGGTGGAGCTTTCCGTTTATAACGGAATCCCTCATCTTTACATACCTGTTGTAACAGATCCGAAAAAGGCAGCAGGCGCATTGAACTGGGCCGTTCAGGAAATGACTGACAGATATAACAAGTTCGCAGGTCTTGGCGTCCGTGATCTTAAGGGCTATAACGCAAAAGTATCCCAGATAGATCCGGACAGCGGCAGCAATGAAGCCAAGCTGATGAAAATGCCCCGTATCGTAATTATCGTAGACGAGCTTGCGGATCTTATGATGGTAGCCCAGCATGATGTCGAGGATGCGATAGTAAGACTTTCACAGCTGGCGCGTGCAGCGGGAATTCATTTGGTCATTGCAACACAGAGGCCGTCGGTAAATGTAATTACCGGACTGATCAAGGCCAACATGCCCTCGCGTATTGCGCTGTCCGTATCGTCCGGAGTAGACTCCCGTACCATTCTGGATATGAATGGCGCCGAAAAGCTGCTTGGAAACGGAGATATGCTGTTTTATCCTCAGGGATATCAGAAACCTGCCCGGATCCAGGGCGCATATATATCCGATGAGGAGATCATGAGTGTCGCAGACTTCCTGCGATCAGAGAACAAAGAAACCCAATATGATTCTTCTGTCGAAGACAAGATTAATTCTTCTGCTTTGAAAAGCGAAAAAGCAGAATTGCCGTCCGACGACAGAGATGTTTATTTTAATGATGCTGCACGTCTGATCATAGACAAGGACAAGGCTTCGATCGGACAGCTTCAGAGAGCCTTTAAGATAGGCTTCAACAGGGCTGCCCGTATCATGGATCAGCTTTGTGAAGCCGGTGTAGTAGGTCCAGAGGAAGGAACCAGACCCAGAAAAGTATTAATGACTAAAGAAGAGTTCGAAAGGTATCTGGAGGAAAATTAGTATGCGCAATTGTTCCAAGTGTGGAGCGGTGATCCCGGCAGGCGAATTATTCTGCCCGAAATGCGGAGCTGAGGTTCAGCTTGTAGCCAATTACGAAACAATGGAAAGCCGCGCACATATTGAACGTAAGAAACAGCTGGAAAAAGAAGCCCGGGAAAGAGAACTGGCTGAACAGGCCGCAAGAGAGCAGCGGGAAAAGAAGCGTAAGCTGCAGAAGCGGATCAGAATCATTTCTGTTTCGGTATTTATGGTCGCCGCGCTTATTATAGCCGCTCTCTGCATAAATACTGTGCTTCACAATAACTCTTTTGATTATCAGTATACCAAAGCCGCAGAGTGCTACGAAAACAAGGATTACAGCAATGCGCTAACTCATATTGAGAAAGCTGTTTCAATCGAACCGCAGAGTGAAAAAGGCGGTATCCTTCTGGGCAGGGTCCAGGAGGCTCTTGACCGGCCTTTAAAGGCGGTAAGCGCATATGAAACTGT
>AUXO017308325.1_pt1 | contig 16507 bp, 6 predicted proteins | sample 768731 | NCBI WGS metagenome assembly AUXO01 (sample SAMN02715735, study PRJNA202380) | gut metagenome | biome: sheep rumen | host: Ovis aries | place: New Zealand: Palmerston North
GATGTTGATACTGCAACAGTTTCAAGTACTAATCAAACTGCTACAAATTTAACTCTATCTGGTACAAAGGCTTATAAAGGTACAATACCTTCATCTGATAGTTCTGCTAATGTAGTATTTACAATTAAAGATGGTGGTAAGTTAACATCTGTTACTGATGGAACATCAACTACATATGCCGCATCCAGTCCGATTACAGTATCACTTGCTAATCCAGGAGACAGCAAAACATTAACAATTGGTGTTGAATCGAAATCTGGTAAAAAAACTGACACTTATACAGTTACAATTACAAGAAAAAAGAGAGATACTAAAACTCTAGATAGTCTTACTATTGCTAACCCTACTGGTACTGCATCAAGTGTTATGAATCCAACTTGGAATAATACATTCTCAAGTAGTACTTTAACAGGTTATCAAGTAGAATATGCTGATGTAGTTACTTCTTTAGATGTTACTCCAACTGCAACTTCAGGTGTTGGTATTAAGAGTGTTACAGTAAATGGTACAACTTATTCAGGTTCTGCTATTTCGGTTCCTGTTTCTGCCACTTCAAATACAACATTAACTGTTGAAGTTACAGCAGAAGATGATTCAAAACAATCATATGTAATCACATTAAAACCAAAAGTTTCAAACACAGCACTTTCTTCTGTTAAACTTTATGGTAATGGTACAGTTGATTTAGGTAACCTTACAATAAGTGGTACATCTGTAACAGGTTCTCTTTCTACAACTTATACTTCATACGTAATTAAAATTAATCCTACTAAGTCAACTAATATAGTTAAGGTAAATGGTGTTGATGTTACTTCAACAAAAGAATCAACACCTGAATCATTTAGTGGTACAACTTCAACAATGACTATTACTATTGTAGATAGTGATACAGGTGCTTCAAAAGATTATACGGTTACTATTGATCCACAGAAGAGAGGTATTAACACTCTATCTTCAATCACGTTTACAAACCCTTCTGGTACAGCTTCAACAATTATGTCACCAGTTATGGTAACTGCGTTCAATAGTACGATTTATACTGGTTATCAAGTAAAGTATGATTCTAAAATTACTCAAATTAATGTTGCCCCTGTAGCTACAAGTGGTGTAGGTATTCAAGGAATTAAAATTAATGGTACAGCATTAACAGGTTCATCAATGGATGTTCCAGTTTCTGGAAATACTGTAACTGTTACTGTAATAGCTGAAAACGATGATACTCAAGATTATACATTCACTCTTGTACCTTTAACATCTAATACTAATATTACAAGCGTTCAATTACTTGGTAATGGTTTAACAACTTTAACCGCACCAACAGTTGACAATACAGCTCATACTATTAAAGGTACAATTCCTTATTCTTACTCTAATTTCACAATTAAAGTAAATCCTACTAAGTCTGGTAATAAGGTTTATATTGATGGTACTGATACAGGTACATCATATACATCTGGTATTACTTCAGTTGCAGATCCAGATACAACTATGACTGTAAAGATTGTTGATAGTGAAACAGGAGCAGAAGAAACTTATACAGTAACTATTACAAGATCTGCACCAAGTAATGCTAAAGATATTTCAACTCTAGAATTAAAGTATGGTAGTACAATTTATACTTTAACAAAGACTGGTGATTCATATTCAAACTCTGGTGACAAGTTACCATATAATGCAACAACTGTAACTATTACTGCAACTATTACAGGTGTTAAGTATGATGTAACTGATGATGGTGTAGCAGGTACTGCAAATTATAATACTGGTGTTCCTGTTACATATACACTTCAAAGTACTCTAGATTTATCTAAATCTACATTTAATGTAGATATTACAGTCTTTGATGAAGGTACAAATCAAAAGAAATATGATTTAGAAATTGTAAGAGAAGGTGCAGATGGTGATAGTACTCTTGATACAACTTCAATTACATTTAAAGACGAAGATGGTAATACATATACTCCAACATTTAATTCAACAACTAATACTTGGGAAATTGAATTACCATATAAGGCTGATGATTTAATTATTAAACCAACAGTTACTAAGTCTACATCAACTATGACTATTGATGGTACAACTGCTCCATCAGGTTATGATCGTACTATTAATATTGGTACATCTTCAACAACAGGAGCTATTCCTTCAACTGATCATCAAATTAAAGTAACAGCACAAGATACATCAAGTACAACATATACTGTTAAAGTATCAAGAAAAGCTGCAGAAACAACTAATACTGCAAATGCTATTCAAGTTGATAATGTTACAAAGTCAACAAATGACATTGCCACACTTCAACCTGATGGTGTAACTTATGATCTAGGTGAATTATCATACGATACTAATGAATTAAAGATTACAGTTTCTGCTGATGGTTTATTATCTACAGTTAAGATTAATAATGTAGCAGTAACTAGTTCAACTCGTATATTTGAGTATACTTATAATATGCCAGCTGATGCTAGTGCTCAAACTATCTCTATTCCAGTCGTAATCACATCAGAATCAAATGTTCCTAAGACATATACAATTTCTGGTACTAGAAAAGCTGCATCAAATACTGCTTCAGCTACATTTACTGTAAGTGGAAATTACACAGGTACTATTACTCCAACAGTATCAGGAAATACATATACTTATGTATTTGGTGAAAATGATACAATTGCGTCAATGGTAATTAATCCAACAGATGCAAAATCTGTATATTATCAAGCAGATTCATTAACACCAGCAGGAAAGATCTCTTATACTGGCGGAACAGTTTATCCTACAATTGGAGATTATTCAACTGGTAAGACTTACTATGTACAAGTCGTTCCTGAAGCAGGTGAATCTTATGCTGTATTGTATACATTAGTATTTAAGGCAGCAGATTCAAGAAATAGTGATAGTTCATTAGCTTATTTATATGCTGAAGATTCAAATGGTATTACTATTCCATTCGAAGCTCCAAATACAACATATAATTCAGCAGTAACTTCTTATGATTTGAAAGTTCCTTATACTTCAGATCCAATTACAATTTATGCAATTCCAACTGATACAACAGGAGCTGCTGTTTATAAGAATACTGCTAAGGGTACTGCAATAACTACAATTACTGTTAGCTCATTAACTGCAGGAACAGCGGTTCCATATCATTACATTGTTCAAGCTGAAAATACTTCATGGGGTACTGATTATGTAATCAATGTAACTCGTCAAAATGGTACTTCAGTAGGTGAAGTAGACGACATTTTGATTAATAATACATCTGTTCCTGGATTTGTAAAGAATGTTAATGGTAGTTATGATGTATGTTTAGGAAGAACTGTTTCAATTGTTGATTTAACAGTTAGAATTGGATCTACAACATTTACACCTAGCGCTGCTGGTGTTACTCAAGATGGTATTAGAGTAACTTCTTCAAGTACAGGTACTAACCCAATGGTATTTACAGTACAAGCATTCCCAGAAGTTTCAAGTGGTGTATCTCATACTTATATTGTTAACGTTTATAAGGCTAGCCAAGATTATACAATTACTGACTTTGATATCTTAAAGGCTGGTACTAATATCCAACAACCAGGTACTTCAAATAGCGTTTATATGTATCCTGATACTGATTTCTATCTTCCTTATTCAATTCAAAATGTTACTCTTGATTTAAGAACTGATAGTTATGCTAAGGTAACAGGTTCATTAACTGGAACTGGTAATACAACAGGATTATTCGCATTAAATAATACAGGTACAACACCTAATGTTGTAACAATTACTGTAAAGAGTGAATATGCAACATTAAATCCTGCAATTACAGATCAAAAAACTACATTTACTGTAAATATTTATCGTGCAGCTCCAGATAATACAAATACTATTACTGCATTCACATCAAGTCATGGTACTGCTGGTTCAACTCCAAATGGTGATGGTACAATTAGTGGACCATTAACAGTTGTATCTATTCCTAATACACAAAGTACAATTTCTGTAACTGTTACTGCTAAGAACCCTAAGTCTTATGTTCAAATCGCTATTAACGAAGGACAAGATCTAACTAAGGCTACTCTTGGTCAAGAAACAGAAGCAATTAATGTTTCTACAGCTGGTTCTGTTGACTCTTATACAGTTTATGTATGGGGTGAAGATACTACAGCTGCTCCTAATACTTATGTGTTAAAGGTTACAACTGCAGATTCAATTAATCTTGATGGTGATAATACTATTTCAAATATTAAGTTCTATGGTAACACTATAACAGTATCAACAGAAAAGACACCTGATGCTGCAAATAAGATTACTTTAACAAGTAAAGAAATTTCTGGTAAGATTGATGTTGCTTATGCTTCAAAAGCTACTTTAAAGGTAACTGTTGGTGGAGTATCAACTAATTATACAGGTGGTTCAGCTTCAATTACTTTACCAGTAGCTGCTGGTGGAAGCGAATCTATTACTATTCAATGTATTGCAGAAGACCCTACTGTTGTAGGAACACCAATTACTTATACATTTGAACGTGATCCATTATCTCAAAATTCTACAGCTACAGGTATTTCAGTTAATGGCAATCCTGTTGGTAACTTAACTCCAAATGATACAAGTACTAATGTTAACACAGTAGTATTGCCTCCAAATACAACAACTGCATCAGTTTCTGTTTCATTACCAGATGGTGCTACAGCTGATATATCTTCAATTTCTGGTTTAAACCAAGGTAATAACCAAAGAACTGTTGTAGTAACAGCAGAAGATGGAGTATCAACTTCAACTTATACACTTAATGTATATGTAATGCCACAAATAAAGGCTGCTGATATTACTGTTGTTGGTGAAACAATGTCTCCAACATTTGATCCAGATACTCCAAATTATGATGTACATGTTACTTATGATAAGGATACTGTTAAGATTATTGTAACATTAACAAATGGATCTTTATATCATGTATATATCGGTAATGATAATGTAGAAGGTACTACAAAGACTATCACATTAGCTTCAAGTACTAGAGGTAGTTCAAATAAAGAAACTATTCCAGTAAAGATTGTAGCTCTAAATTCTGATGGTACAGAATCAACTGATGTTGCTTATCAAGCAATTTATAAAGTAATTGTTGAAAGAGATGAAGCATTATCTGATAATTACTTATTAGATATTAAAGTTAATGGTCAAGAAGTAACTGGTTATAATAAGACAAATAATACTTACTATATTCAAGTTGCAAGAACAACAACTACAGTATCATTTACAAATAGTACAGATGGTGCAACATTAAATGTATCTACAGGTGCTACTTATACTATTGATGGTAATTCATCATTAACTGCAGGCGCTTTAAATGATAAGACAATTACAGTTAAGAGCCAAGGTGGCATTCCTAATGTTTACCATTTCATTATTGTTCCTGCTGATACAACAGTTGGATTCACAGATATTGAATTGTTAACAAGTGCAAGTGGTACAGACTTAGTTGATGTAACTACTACAAATGCAATTGTTAATTATACACCTGGTGACTCTTATACAAATGGTAATGTTGCATTCTCAACACAAAATGCATACTTAAAGGTAACAGCAGCTAATGCTAACCAAAAAGTTAAAGTTAATGGATTAAATGTAACATTATCTTCATTAAGATATGGTACTTTAGAAGCTTTAGCAATTGGTGCTAACACATTCACTGTTGAAGCTATGTCTGAATATGCTTCATTAGTAGATGGAACTGGCGCAACTGTTCCTGCTAGTCAAAAATTAAGTCCATATACAATTGTAATTACTCGTAATAATGCAAATTCTAACCCTAACTTAAAGACTCTTGAAGTTTCTGTTGGTGGTGTGGTTATTCCATTCGATTTATCAAGCCAAAATGTTGATTTAACTGGTAAGTTCATTCAAAATAGTGGTTCATCTAACTTAAATATTCAAAACTTAACAGATGCTTTACAAATTTATATTGCAGCTACTCCTATGGAAACAACTTCAGTATTATCTGGTGACTATAATACAACTAAGACTTTACAAGCATTATCTAGTTCAACTGCTGGATATAACTTCAACTTTACTATTACTTCAACTGCTGAAGATGGTTCAAGTACTGCAACTTATACAATTGTAATTACTCGTGGACCATTGAATCTAGATGATGATAATAACATTACAGGTATTACATTATTTGACTCTAATAGTGCAACATATGTATCACCAAAAGCAACTGGTTGGTCAGTTGAACAATGGAAAGAAGAAGTACACAGTTATCCATCTGTTGGTACAGTAATCACAATTCCATATGGTGCACAATCTGTTTCATTCCAAGTTGATAAGTTAGCTGTTTCTCCTGCAACATTAGTAATTAAGCCAAGCAATGCAGTTCAACAATCTAATACAAGTGGTGCATTCTCATTCACAATTGATAATTCATTCTATGGAAATACTATCACTTATGTAATCCATGCTGTATCTGAAAACGGTACTGCTGGTACTGATTATACATTCACATTAAAGTTTGAAGCTCCAAGTCCTGACTCTTCAATTACAGTCTTAACAATGGATGGTACAAATGTTGATGGATTCTCATTTGCAGCTTTAATTACAACTGGTTCAAATGGTACTAAGAATTACACTATGACTAATGTATTACCATTCTCTAAGAAGACAATTACATTGTATGCTGAAGCAAATGACAGCAATGCCGTTATCGCTCCAGGTGCTCTTGGTACATTTAACTTAGTAGAAGGTGTTAACTCATTCTCTATTACAGTAACAGCACAAGATGGATCTCAATCTATTTATGTTGTTAAGGTTACTCGTGATTTCCAAACACCATATATTGTTAATATGACATTATCTGATGGTAAGTTTGTAACAAGTGATGGTGCAACAAAGACTACATTTGATACTGAAAATGCAGGTAAAGATGAGCAAATTACTAATTACACAGTTAAGATTCCATTCACAGCTGCACAATTAACTATTACAACTACAACTGATAATGACACTTATACAGTTACAGAAGCTAAGTCTAGTAAGACAGTTGCAACTACAACTCAAGCTATGTTCAAGACTCCAACTATTTCAGCTGGTTCTTCAATTAGCTTCACATTTGTAGTAACTAGTGCTGAGTCTAAGACTAAGTCTTATACATTAACTGTTAAGCGTGCAACAGAAGCAGAATCAGATTCTTCAGTAGGATCAATCAAGATTAAGGAAATTACTGATTTTGAAAAGGAATATGATGAAAATACATTCACATATGATACAAACACTTATAAGTTTACAGTTGAACATAAGGTTGATACATTAACTGTTGATGTAATTCCTACAGCTGCAATCGAAGGTGCAACATCTAAGATTTATGGTGCAGATAGCTTAACTACTGGTACTAATACAATCGTTATTCAAACAACTTCAGCTGACAAGTTAACTACAACTACTTATGTTGTTGAAGTTACTCGTAAGCCTCTTGAATGGGATGTAAATGTTAAGGCTACTGACTTTGAAACAACTGAAAATACTCATAAGGTATCTTATAAGGTAGATATGGGTAATGCAAAAGCTACTGATGTAAAAGATTGGACTAAATACATTACTTATGACACAACAGATGAAACAATCTCTGTTAAGTGCTTATCTGATATCAATGAAGATACAAACCAAGTAATTCTTGAAGTTACTGATGGTATTACAACAGAATATGTAACTCTTAACTTAGCATTCAGTGCAAGTTTATTACAACAATTATCTACTAATTGGATAATTTGGGCAATTCTTGCAGCTGACATTATTATCCTATTAGCTATCCTAGTATCAGTTAATAGAGATAAGTATGGTAAGGTTACTAAAAAGAGAAAAGAAATTTAATCTATAGGGGGTGGGACAAATGACTAATTTATTACTCGTTCAATTTGGTCCAGCTCAGATTGCATTAACAATTGCAATGGTAGTGTTCGTAGTGATTGCGCTAATTGCATTTAGAATCAATGAGCGTATTCAAATTAGAGTTTCACTATTAATGGATGCTGAAACTAGAACATTCAATCGTAATGGTTTTGCTAAATATTTAAAGAAAAGACACAAGAAATTTTCCAACCCAAGCATTATTAATGTTAAGATTGTTAATCTAGCATATCTATATACAAATTATGCTAAGAAAGATGATATGATGTTATTAATTGCAAACACTATGCTTAAGGGTCTCTCAGCAAGAGAGACCTTAGGTAGGGTTGAATTTAATGAATTCTTACTAGTATTAGATAATCTTAGTAAGGATGAATTAAGAGATAAGTGTAAAGAAATTGGAAATCGTCTAACTGAATTATACTTTGAAAATTATGGTATCTATAATTTTAAATTAGAGTTTGCCATTTATGAAACTCCAAATATCGCAGAATATCAAGCTACTATTGACAAGACATTAGCAATTATTCCTTATTCTGATATCAGACAAGGTAATATTTGGTACTATTCTCAAGTAGTAGAAGATACATTAACTAAATTCAAGAATGTTAATGAATTAAAGCAATCTGCCTTAGAGGCTAAACAATTCCAAGCATATGTTCAACCTAAGGTTGACTATAAGACAGGAGAAGTTTGTGGTGGAGAAATACTATGTCGTTGGGTTGACGAAAACCATACAGTAGTATTCTATCCTGATGACTTCATTCCACTATTTGAAAGAAATGGTTTTATAAAGAAACTTGACTTTGAAATGTTTGATCAAGCATGTAATTTTGCCCAAACATTGAAGCAAAAAGGTTATAACATCATTCTTTCAGTAAATATTTCAAAGATTAATTTCGATTCGCCAACATTTATTGACGATATCACAAAAATTATTCAAAAGTATCCTGGAATAACACCAAGTGATCTAGAAATTGAAATTACAGAATCTGCCAATATGGAAGGTTCTCAACATCTATCAAGTTTAATTATGTCACTTCGTCAATTAGGATATAAGCTTGCGATGGATGATTTTGGTAAGGACTATTCTACATTAGGTAGCTTAGTTAACTGTCCTTATGACGCAATTAAAATGGATATGTTCTTCTTTAGAAATAGACTTTCTACAGAAAAAGAAAAAGATATTGCGGTAAATGTATTAAAATTACTTTCTAAGTTAAATGTTGAAATTGTTTGTGAAGGTATTGAAGATGAAAATACAATTAATGTATTAGGTCAAGTAACACATGATTTTATAATTCAAGGTTATTACATTTCAAAACCAATTCCAATTTATCAATTTGAACAATTCCTAGGAACTCATTATGATTTCGTATATCCTGAAATTAAAGAATTTGAAGTAACTGAAGCTAATAACGTTGAAGAGCCTAAGGAAAATACTGAAGATTCAGAAACAGTTATTCCTGAACCTCAAGTTCAACAACCAATTATCAATGTAAATTCTAAATTAGATAATTCTGAAATTACAGAACTTCGTAGGCAACTTGAAGATATGCGCGATTTAATGGCTGCAAATCAAAGAGCTCAAGAAGAAGAAAAACATAATAGAGAACTTGAAGAATTAAGAAGAGAAATCGCACGTTTAAAGGCTGAACCTGAAGACAATAATGACGATGAAATTAGCCGTATGCGTAAGGAACTTGAAGAATTACGTAATGGTAAGAATAATAATCGTCAAAATGATGAATTGATGAATCTTCAAAGACAAATTGATGAACTTCGTTATAGAAATAATCAACCTGTTTACCAACAACCAGTTTATCAACAACCTCAATATGTACAAGGTCAACCTTATCCTTATCCATATTATCAACAACCTCAACCTCAGCAACAAAATATTGATGTTGATGCGCTTATTTTAAAGCTTAAAGAAGCAAATAAGCAACAACTTGATGAATATCAAGCAAAGAATAAAGCTGATAATGATAGTTTAAGAAATCAACTTGAAGAAGCTAAAAAAGAGCGTGAAGAACTTGCTCGATTATTAGCTGAAAAAGCTGAACAAGATAGATTGGCTTTAGAATCATTGAAACCAAAAGAAGAAATTGAAAAAGAAATTGAAACAGCAAATCAAAATCTAGATTTATCTATGGATGATACTGAAGATGATGATGATGAAGTTGATAATGAATTGGATGAAGAAGCTGATGATGATGATGAAGTAGAAGAAACTACAAAAGCATCAAAGCCTTCATTATCTAAAGACGAAATTAATAGTATTATTCAACAATATCAAAATAAGTATCAAGATAAATGGATTGATCATGCTCAAGAAGAAATGGGTGCTGTTGCATTTGGTCAATTGACTAACGACATCAAATATTATAATGAGCATGAAAAAAAATCTATTAAGGATAAGCTTTTAAGCGCAAGTCCTGAACAAAAGAAACTTTATAATATCGTTAAAAACGAATTTATGAAGTATAATAATGTATCATATAAGATGACAAATTCTTATGATCAAATTTATGTTAAAAAGCAACTAATTGCTCAAATTAGTAACACACCTACAAAGATTAAGGTTTATTTAGCTGTAGATCCTACAAATGAAGAATTCTCATCAATTCCTCATAAGGATGTTTCAGGAACTAAGAAACATGCTAAAACTCCATTCTATATGAAGTGTAAATCTAATCTTTCAATTAAGAGATTACAAAAGCTAGTAGCACAAATTATGAGTGAAAGAGGTTCCGAAGAGAATCCTGATTACAAGCCTTTCGACTATGTAACTAGCTTGAAGTATGAAAATGCTTAATTAATTTATTTATTCATATTTTCCATTAATTTTGGCTCCTGCTTAGCAGGGGCCTTTTGTATTTTACAAAATGCGACATTTTATGATATAATTATAAGAAATAAAGGAGGTTTTAAAATGAAGAAAAGAATAAAATATTTAACTACCCTTCTTTTATTACCGCTTCTTTTTTCTTGTAACAACGAAAATATTTCAACTGAGACTAAGATAGTTGAATCTTCAAGCGAAGAAGTTACTTTATCAAAACTTCAGGTTTTAAATAGTGAAAATGAGTTTTGTTATGTAGGTGATATTTATTCACACTCAACTGATTTGATTGTAAATGCTATTTACTCAGATTCAACAGTTGTTAATGTAACAAATTTGTGTAAATTTAGTACAATTAACACCGAAACTGCTGATAAAAAATTAGTTAGTGTATATTATTTAAATAAATCAACTGTATATGTAGTTGATGTGAGAAATCCAATTGAAAGTTATTTAGAGGTTGATACTAAAAATATCAAGCAAACATATAATGTTGGAGAAAAAATTGATTTAAAGGATCTAGTTGTAACTGTTCACTACAACAATAATACTAAAAGAGTAGTGGATAATTACGAATATTCTTTAACTGATGAATACAACAATTCAGTTAATCCACTTGAAATTGATAGAGTAGGAAGAATTGATGTTAAAATCAGCTTTGGTAATATTTCTAAATCTTTTTCTATTTTTTCAAAAGGTTCATATGATGTTGGTTATACAATGCGTTATCAAGCATTAGATGAATTATATGATACTGCAATTGGTTATCATAATTTTGTTGATAATGACTATATTATGCAGTCTCCTTATTTTAAGCTTATAGCTAATTCATCTAAACTAACTAGAGTTGATAATAAGAATAATCCATTAAGTGAAAAATATAATGATATAAATTATTTTGAAGCAATTAATCTATCAAAAGATGGAGGAGCTAAATTTGAATTAACTCATAATGCAATTGTGTCATTCTTAGTTAAAGCTAGTGAAACTACAAACATTTTAATTAGTAATTTAAGCAGTGAAGAAACCCAAATAACTAAATTTCAATCTATAGATTTTACCTCTAATTTAAAGCTAATTTCTACATATTTAACTCAAGGTATTTATCAGCTTGACACACTAAATGGTGAAGCATATTTGTTTGAAAATAATATATATATTTCAGATACAACTATTGATAATGTTAAAACATATAAGAGTTTAGGTCTTGAACTAGGTCATGTTAAAAAAGAATTTGTAGATGAAGCATTTAATTATGATGGATTATATGTAAAAGGAATATATGACAATGGTGCATATGATTCAATTTTACCATCTGACTATAAGGTTGAATTGATATACAATAATAAAGTTGTTGATAACTTTAAATTAAGTGGTGAATATATTGTACAAATTACTTATATTGGACTAAATCCTACACTAGATTTTAGAACAAGTTATAAGGTTACATATTCAAATACTAAGCAATATGAAAGAAATCAATTTGAATCAATTACAGTTAATGGACAAAATGTTTCATTTGGTCAAACTGAAGCTACAGATCTATACGGTAGTGTTACAATTTCTGGCACAAATACAGCTACAGTTTTATTTACATTAATTGATCCTACAAATTCTGTTCTATATATTGATGGTATAAAATATACGAATATTGCAGAACTTAATGTTTCAAATTCAAAGACATTTGAATTTAGTGTTGAATATAAAGATGCAGAAGATAATACTATATATTATATTAAGTATTTAATTACTATTAATAAAGAATAAAATCAGGGTGGCTTTCACATAAAAGCCACCTTTATATTTTATATTGAGAAAATATAAAAAAAATGCTAAAATTATATGGTAATATAAGGAAGGACATAATATATGTATACAAGACATGAAGTAAGAAAGTTTGCAATGCAAATATTATATATGATAGATCAAAATGAAATGGCTATAGCAGAAAATAAGCTATCTCAACTTCGTTTAGCTCGTGAAGCAGCTAGAGAAGAAAAGAGAGTTTTCGTTGAATCTGAAGTTATTTATAAAGATGAAGTTGAACGTTTAACTCTTGCAAGTGCAGTTGCACAAGTTTTTGATAATTTTGAAAAATCAGATGACGCTATCTCTCTTGCAAATTATGCAACACTAAATAGTGAAAAGATTGATGAAGTAATTAATGCTTCGCTAACTAATTATAAATTAGATAGATTAAATTCTGTAGATAGAGCTATTTTACGTTTAGCTACTAGCGAATTAATGGCTAAAAATACTCCAGCCGAAGTAGTTATTAATGAAGCCCTTGAATTAACTCGTGAGTTTAGTGATCAAGGAGATAACAAGGCCGTTAAATTCAACAACAAAGTATTAGATAATATTAAATCAAATTTATAATATGGAAGATAACAAATATTTAACAGTAACTGCATTAAACAGGTATATTAAATATAAGTTTGATTATGATAAGAACTTAAAAGGGATATTGATTGAGGGAGAAATTTCCAATTTTAAAAGACATAGTCGTGGACATTTCTATTTCACACTTAAAGATACTAATAGTCAAATCTCTTGTATGATGTTTGCAAGCCAAACAATTAATGTAGCTTTTTCACCTAAAGATGGAGATAAGGTTTATGTTAAAGGCGATGTTCAAACATATGAGGCTGGAGGAACATATCAAATTTATGTTACAAGCCTTAAGAATGCAGGTCTTGGAGACCTTTATTTAAAATTTGAACAATTAAAGAAAGAACTAGCAGAGGCTGGCTTGTTTGATGAACGATTCAAAAAACAATTACCAAAATATCCTAAAGCTATTGGCGTTATTACAAGTGAAACAGGTGCAGTAATTCATGATATTATGACTACTACAAGACGTCGTTTTCCACTTGTTAAAATTATTTTATATCCTTGTTTAGTTCAAGGTGAAAATGCTAAAGAGTCAATCGTTCAAATGATTAAAAAAGCTAATGATGATAATTTGGTTGATGTATTAATCGTTGGGCGTGGTGGTGGATCTATTGAAGATTTATGGCCATTTAATGAAAAAATAGTTGCAATGGCTATTTTTGATTCACGCTTACCAATTATAAGTGCTGTAGGTCATGAATCTGATACTACAATTGCAGATTATGTTGCGGATAAAAGAGCTGCAACTCCTACAGCTGCTGCAGAAATCGCAACACCAAATGTGATTGATATTAAAGAAGAGATTAATAAAGATATCTTAAGTTTAAATAGAAATATAAAATTAAAGTTTGATGATTTATCTCAATTATTACTAAATTTAGATAAACGGCTTGATTCACAAAGCCCTTTAAAAAAGTTGAAAGACGAATTTGTTAAACTTAATAATTTAAATCATCAATTGAATTCATTTATGCAAATTAAGCTTAATAATGAATTGATTCGTCTTAAGCATAATTATGAATCATTGAATAAAATAAATATCGTACTTGATAATAAGCAGAGTGGCTTTAATTATTTAATTGCCAAGCTTAATGCGTTAAATCCATTATCAATTATGGATAAAGGATATTCTATCGCAAAAGTTAATGATAAAATTATTAGAAGTGTTGATGATGTTAAAAAAGATAGTGATATAAAACTAACCTTAAAGGATGGATTTATATTATCTAAGGTTTACGAGGTGGAAAAAAATGGAAAATAAGAGTTTTGAAGAGTTAATGAAAGAACTTGAAGAGACTGTAAAAAATCTTGAAAATAGAGACATCACCCTTGATGATGCAGTAAAGGCTTATTCTCGTGGCCTTGAATTATCTAAGGAATGTTACAAGATATTAGAAGATAATCAAAAACTTGTAGCTCAAAAGATGACTAAAGAAGGATTAGTTGATTTTAATGAAGATAACAAATAATACCACTTTGTGGTATTTTTTGTGTTTATAAGGAGAGTGTTTTTATGTTCAATTTAGAGGAGATTAAAGACCCTAAATTCCTACAAACTTTATCAATGAAAGAACTAAAAATCTTATGTAAGGAAATAAGAGAATTTTTAATTGCTCATATTTCAAAAACAGGTGGTCATTTATCATCAAATTTAGGTGATGTAGAGCTAATTGTTGCCCTTCTTTATGTTTTTAACGATGATGCTGATAAGTTTATTTTTGATGTTGGACATCAGTCATATACTTATAAGATATTAACAGGTCGTGCTAAAGATTTTGATACACTTCGTCAATATAATGGTTTGTCAGGATTTATCAATTATGATGAATCAAAATATGATCATTTTGAATCTGGTCACTCATCAACATCAATTAGTGCCCTAGCTGGTTTTTTAATTGCTAAACAAAACGGTGAACCAATTAATGATACTATTGCCATAATTGGAGATGCAGCCATTTCTAATGGTGAAGCATTTGAAGGTCTTAATTTTATTTCAACATTTAAAAATTCTAATCCGGTTATTATTTTAAATGATAATAAAATGGGTATATCTAAAACAGTAGGTGCAACAAGTGCAATCTTTAATATGATGCGTAGAAGTAAGATTTATCATGCGATAAAAGCGGTATTATGCTTCATATTCCCTAAATTTATTACACATGGCTTTCATCAGTTAAAGCGTGGTATTAAGGGCTTCTTCCAACACGATAATATTTTTGAAGATATGAATCTAGACTACTATGGTCCATATGATGGTAATAATATTAGAGAATGCATTAAAGTACTTGAACGTGCTAAATATGCTAAAACCCCTTCTGTTGTTCATTTATATACTAAAAAAGGTTTAGGCTATAAATATAGTGAAGAAGATGAGATTGGTAAATATCATGGTGTTGGACCTTTCAATATTGAAACTGGTAAAGAGCTTAAAATCTTTAAAGAAAATGAATTCTCATATAGTGAAATAGCTGCTAGAACATTACTTGAACTAAAACCTGGCAAAAATATTGTATGTGTTACTCCTGCAATGATTATTGGTTCTAGATTAAAAGATTTACAAAAGAAATATCCTAATTCAGTTTATGATGTTGGTATTGCGGAAGAACATGCTGCCACTATGTGCGCAAGCTTAGCACTAAACAATCAAAGACCAATTTTATTTATGTATTCAACATTTGCACAAAGAGCTTATGATCAAATACTAAATGATATATCTCGCAGAAAATTACCAGTAACAATTTGTATCGACAGAGCTGGTATTGTTTCAGGAGATGGCTCAACTCATCAAGGTATTTATGATATCGCAATGTTTATGTCTATGCCTAATATGATTATTTGCCAAGGTAAAGACTTAAGAGAAACAGAAGCACTATTAAAATACATTACTACAATTAATTATCCATCAGTTATTCGTTTCCCAAAGAGATGCGAAATAATTAGTGATACTACTTATGATATTATTGATTTTTCATGGGAAGTTTTAAAAGAATCTAGTAAAAATGTAGTTATTTCATATGGTAATGATATTCTAAATATTTTAGATTTAGTAAATAATAATAATCTTGATTTAGAGGTTACAAATGCTCGCTTTATTTCACCTCTTGATGTTGAGTATTTAAATACTATTAAAGGAAGAAGAGTACTTGTTTATGAACAAGTATGTGAAAACGGTGGATTATATTCAGCATTATGCTCAATTAATGAGAAAAATAAGCTTGGTTTATCTATTATTCAAATGGCTATACCACAAAGTGCATTAGTACCACATGGTGATGTTTTAAACATTAAGAAGCTTTATAATTTAGATAATGATTCACTACTTAAGGAGTTAAAGAAATTATGCGACTAGATTTATATTTAGTAGAAAAAGAATATTTTAAAACTCGTAGT
>AUXO016997594.1_pt1 | contig 16502 bp, 17 predicted proteins | sample 768731 | NCBI WGS metagenome assembly AUXO01 (sample SAMN02715735, study PRJNA202380) | gut metagenome | biome: sheep rumen | host: Ovis aries | place: New Zealand: Palmerston North
AACGCGAAGTGATGGAAGAGACGGGCCTCAATATCAAGAACATCCGCTATTTCGGTTCACAACCATGGCCCTACCCTTGCGGACTGATGGTGGGCTTTCATGCCGACTATGCCGGTGGAGACATCCATCTGCAACGCTCCGAACTGTCAAAAGGTGGGTGGTTCAGCCACGACAACCTGCCGCAGATACCCGAAAAACTGTCCATTGCCAGGAAACTGATTGACAACTGGCTTGAGAATGGATAGAAAAACGCAGGCAGTACCCACCGAAGAACACGACGAAGCCGCCTTAACGCACCGCTCAATGTGTAATCAAATAGCATACATAGACGTATGCTATTTTTATTATTTCCAACAATTTGATGTTAAAATATCTAAAAACAAGTATTACGTATCGATTTAATTCTTAACTTTGCATAAGAAAATGGCAGGATATGTGAAACGAAGATTGTATACTAAAACAAATCTGCATCTAACAGAATCACACAAATAAAGGTGCTATCTCACATCCAAGTTCAAACTCAATGCTTCTTGCAAGCATCCTTAAGTAATCGGCTCATCATAAACAAAGATTTACGATGGGGCTGGTTTCATTAAAACAAATGAATAATAAGACAACAAAAAACAGCAACCTCAAACGCATCAGTGTATGTGTAAGCGCAAGGAAAACGGAGACGACGTTCCTTTGGGTGCTCCATCCCCCCATCCACAGAATGTCTCTGATATCGGCACCACCGATACCAGCAGCACAGCGCATGCCATCAGCAACGAGGACCTCAAACAATTAGTACAGCATTATCACGACATCATCGCACAAAAGAACGAAGTAATCAGTCAACAAAAGGAAACTATCCAGCAGAAAGAAAATACCATCCAACAGCAAGGCCATATCATCAGTATACAAGACACCCACATCCAACGGTTGGAAGATGATAACAGCCAACTCAGGGAGAGCATACACAAACAATCCGCAACCATCGACATCCTGACAAAGAGAATAAGCGAACTGGAGAACTACTTAGAATCTGTCGCCTATAACAAGCCTGCGAATGTAGAGAGCCAACCCGACGGGGCAGATCTCAAACTGATTTGCGATACACTGTCAGTTTATATCAGCAAGGAAAAGAACGATCGAGACCGCATCCACAAGAGCATATCCACATTGATGAAGAGCAACCATCTGGCCGTGGTCGCACAACCCGACAACCCCCAAAAGCGGCAAATCGTGGTAACAGCACAGTTCCTGAGCGAGTTCATCAGGGTGATGCTCGAGATCATGAACAGCACTCAGCGCAGGGCAATTGTCTCAAAACGGAAAGGAGTCATTCCGGCAATGGCGCAATATATCAAACAGAATGTCAAACTGAGAAGGGGAAACCATGGACCGCTCACCAGCATCTGTTATGACAGCCTCCGCGAAACCATACGCCGAGCGGCAATTAAATATACCGAAGAACACAAGGTTTCTGCAACTTTTTGACATACGAAAGTTGCAGAAGCATTTTATTTTCATGAATGTAACCTATTCATATCAAGACAAATAGCAAACATCCGAAAATATTTTTATTACGCAACTCTTGCAACTCTTTGTCATCAAACAGTCTTTTCCATACTTTTGCAGCGACATATTAAAACAGCGAAAGGCCCCACGCCACAACGATAAGTGACTGCGCAGACTCATCAGCAGCGTGACAGCCCAACGCAATAACAAACTCTAAAAGTATAGAAAGGAACAATGATGAAAAAGAATTTGATTGACACAGACATGCATCTGTCAGAGAACTTCACACTCGGTGAGATGGTCAAAAGCGCCACCGCACAGAAATTAGGCATTGTAAACATCCCGTTGCACTGCCATATCATGAACTTGCGCAACCTATGCAATACCGTGTTGCAGCCCTTGCGCAACCAGTTCGGCCCCATCTTCATCAACAGCGGATATCGATGCCCTGCACTCAATGAGGCCGTCCACGGCGTAGGAGCATCGCAGCACATGCTCGGCGAGGCTGCCGACATCCACATCCGCGACATCGAAGAAGGCATTCGCTATTTTGACTTCATCCTCACCCACTGCGATTTCGACCAGTTGCTTTTCGAATACAACAGAAACGGGGCTGCATGGATACACGTAAGCACCAAGATCAGAACCACGTTAAACCGCCACATGGCCATCCGCAACTATAAGGCAAACTGGAAATAAACACACCAAAATGAAATACGACTACTGGCAGCGGCACGCCACAGAACTCACGTGCCGCTGCTGCGGACAGGTAAAACCCGTCAGTGAGTTCCAGAAACTGAAGAGCGGAACATACCGCCACGTATGCCGTCGATGCAAATACCAGATGTACGACCGCATCTATTACGAAGAGCGTCGCATGAGGGAAATCACAGCCAGCGAGTGGCACACAAGCCCCCTAGTATGGCATTGATAAATACCGCCCCAGCCTTCCCCGCCGCTTTCAACTCTATCAGCCCTATTTATCTGATTAGCCCAATTTGCCCTTAAAGCCTTATCTGTTTAAGCCCCATCTCGTCTCCCCTCATTGTGTCTGAGAGCAAATGGCAATAATTTGGAAACACCCTCTCGAATTTTGTATCTTTGCAACGTCAAAAGGAACAAAGATGCATCAAGTTCAGCGACACGAGAATGATAACCAAAAGTTTAACAAAAAAATTAAAAGAAATGGCAGTTTTATATCGTTTTACAAAAAACAACAACGAGAAGAGCAAGACACATGGCCAGTATTACATCAAGGCCGTGATGACACAGACCACCGATCTGAACATGCTCGCCGACCGTATTCAGCGCAACTGCACGGCAAAACGCTCAGATGTGCTGGCAGTGCTCACCGAACTGGTAGAGGTAATGCAGGATGAGTTGCAGGCTTCCCACCGTGTCAAACTCAACGGTTTCGGCTCCTTCAAGATTGGAATCAAGAGCACCTGCGCCGAGTCTCCCAAGAAATTCTCTATTACAGAGAATGTGAAAAGTCTCCATGTAAACTTCACTCCAGAGACAAAAGCCGATTCCAACAAGAAGCGCACCAAGGCCTTCCTCACAGGTTGTCACATGCAGCAAGCCCCAAAGAATGCCGGCTTTGATGATGAGGACGGCAACGGCGAAGAGGGAACCACCGAGAATCCATAACAAACAACGGCAATGAAGACTTGGAAATTTATCCTCAAACTCATCATAGCCATTCTCACCGCAATCCTCGGTGTCCTGGGTACTCAGGCAGCAATGAACACTTTTAATCTCTAAAATGACGGAGGCGAATCCTTGATGGATCCGCCTCCGTTTTCTTTATTTCATATCCCCTGCCCAACCACGATTAAGTTTCCAAGGGACACCTCACATAAAACACTGCTCACATAAACTACAATTCTCTCACCACCCTGCATGGATTTCCCGCCGCAATGCAATCAGCAGGAATACTCTTTGTCACCACACTGCCAGCACCGATTACGCTCCTTGCACCAATGGTGACACCCTTCAGTATCTGACAATTTGCACCAATCCACACGTCTTCCTCAATCGTTACAGGTGCACTTTGCACTGTTGCTTGGGGTGAATTCTGATTTAATACATTCTCACCACGACGTGCCAAATAATCAATCTCATGCACATCAGTGTCCATAATCATGCAGTTGCCACCAATATTCACATGATTGCCAATAGTCAGCCGCTCACTAATCCATATACATGGTGAACTCATCCCCACATTGTCTCCAATAGTGATAATTGCTTTAGGACTACCAAGATGAACACACGCCCGGAGATTACGGCAGATAGGATTTATACAATCGCCACTAGTCAAAGTGAAATGATCCCCAATTGAGATTCTTCCTCTTGCGCCTGTGACGTACACTTTATTATATACCTGCAGCCTGTCTCCGAATTGAATCCCTTTGTAGCGGAAATACCAACGGTTAAACCACTTGTAATATTTAAATCTTAGATTATTTATAGAAAACATGATAATAGAAAAAGTAAATAGCCTAACAACGTTCCTGATACATAGTCAAAAGACATGTACTAAATATATCAACTCCAAATTCCGTCCACGCCCCACAAAATGGGAAGCACTTTCTAAACAATTAAACATTTAATTATTTATCATCACAACTATTGGTCCTTATTACTCTTGCAGGATTACCAGCAGCAACAGAATATGCAGGTATGCTGCTCGTCACTACAGAATTAGCCGCAATCACAACTCCATCACCGATGCTTACTCCTGGCAAAACTGTTGCCTTATCACCTATCCACACATTTTTGCCAATTAAAATTGGTCCTTTAGATAGAACAGGACGACTCCATGGCTGAATCTGCATGCTATCATAATCTGTACTCCCATGTGAATTATCCACTATCGTCACCCATTTTCCTGTTAATAAGCCATCTCCTATTTCGACTCTATTTGAACAAGAGATGTGGTTCCATGAGCCAAATGAACAGTTGTTCCCAATTTTCAACACTGGGTTCCTGTCTCCAACATGCCATGCTGTTAAATACAAATCATACCCAAAACAACAATCATCTCCTATGCTAATATATTCTCCTCCAACAAGATACTTCACAGAGCAAAAACTGACCCGTTCCCCAATACTCATTACCTGTGACATGACATACAAATATCGGATTCTTCGTATGCACTTGTTTATAAAACCAACTAATGCATTCTTACTTGCAATCCGCAGAACAACAAATAACACTCTATTTAAACTCATCCAACGCTTTTCTTAATGCTTGAATAAAACCTTTCCCATACTTCAAATCTGGTTCCATGTAATTACCTTCTGCCCACTCATTCCATGATTTGAGTAGCAGAATCTGGTATTCTTCTGGCTTGTCCTTGATTGCATTTAATGCCTCCTTTACATGTTCTTCAAAGTATTCAGGTTCACTATTGATGTATATATTACCTTTTGGACCTGTTCTTGGCGAATGATCCCACTGGGGATATAATTGAGGGATGACATCAATTTCTTTATCAATGTCCTCATTAATGAAGCCATGAAACTCTTTTTTATAATCATAAACATGAGGAGGTCTCCGTTTATAATATGACAAAAAGCGATTCCGTACTTTCAGCAGGAATTCTTTTACTTTAGAGTCTGGCGCATGTAATCCCAATCTTCCATACGTCACAGAATCAAAGCCCTTGTCCAGCAATTCTTGTTTGGTCATATTGTCTGGCTTGTTTCCTGATAAATATAATCCAGGAAAGCCTGCTTCTATAGTCCACTTCTTAAAATTTCGAATATACTCTTCTGGTATACTCTTTGCATCAAAAACGAACAAGAACGGTTTTCCATCAACTCTGACATATCTTTCATCCCGGAATGCCTTCAGTAGAAACTCAAAATGCATTCTCTCATCTTCTATTCCAGGGTATGTCTGCTCCATCAACACCTCTGGGGACTCGTTCCCAGCCGTACATCCAACGGCTTTCCAAGTATGATTTGCCCAAGCCAAGCAGAACGGGAAATCTGGCTTTCCACTCTCTAAAACTTCTTGAAACACATCTGCTAACAGCCGACGCCCATTTCCGAACCAATAATGCCAATAACAGAAAGCCGTAACCCCAGCCTCTTTAGCCAATTCTGCCTGTTGCTCCCTAACGATTGGCAAGCGTAAATCATAATATCCCAAATCTGCAGGAATGCGAGGTTGATTATGTCCTTTGAAAAGTTTTTTCGCCTTCCCAACGTTTGTCCACTCAGTAAATCCTTTTCCCCACCACTCATCATTCTCATGGAATGGATAAAACTGTGGAAGATAAAAAGCAAAAACCTTAACATTCATAATAATAAACCATCTAACGTGACAACAAATATACTATTTTTTTATTACACTTTCATATATGTCTAACAAATCATCAACAATCGACTTAGGGTCATGTTCTTTTATTACCCTCTCTCGAGCATTCTGCCCAATCTGCATGTTTACTTCAGGATTTTCATATAAATACCGAATTAAAAAAGCAACCTGATAAGGATCATTTGCAGGAACTAGGAATCCATCTTCACCATCTTTAATCAAAGAAGGAAGACCTCCTACATACTGGCAAATTGGAGTCGTTGATGACATCTGTGCTTCAATAATGCTATTTGAAGAATTCTCCATATATGAGGGATGATAATACAATGTTGAAGACAATAATCTATCTCTAATTATATCTTCAGTCACAATACCATATAAATTTATGTTCAAGTCGGTATACCGAAGCCCATTATTCTTTTCTGCAAATGATGGAGAAACATTGCCATATACGTTCCATATAAAACTTAAACTCAATTCATTCTTTAAGATACTTGCAACCTTTAAAATTTGATCGAATCCCTTAAATATGGCTCCAGACAACGTTGTTGTGATAGTTAGTGTTGACGGTATTCTTTTCTCTATTGGTTCATAAAAAACAGGACGCATCAATTCGTTTCCATAATAATAAACAGCATTTCGGTTAAGAACGTTCGTTATACGATAATCCCATACTGTTCTACCCACAAAATACTTAACACGTTTGAAGACTTCCTTCTCTCGAAAAGCATTTCTACGCAACCATGCAATACCTGACAATCGTTTATATACTTTGTACGGATTTAAGTCTTGCAGAACATATGACACATTTGAAACACCTGGCGGGAAATATGCATTATATAACTCACAAAGAACCCCTTGTAAGTGTAAAAACACAGGAATTTCCGTTTCTGATGCGACAAGTCCATAATAATACTCTGATCCAAAAACATGTATAACATCTGGTTGAAAATCTTCTATAACTTTTAAGTACTCAGATACGTAATATGGCCAAAACTCTTTATCGAATTCTATGTCATTCAAAAAAAGCCCTCCTTTAATTCTCATAAAAAAAGACTTTCTCACGTCACATACAGGATAGTACTTTGTACCATTTATCTCTCTTATTGGCATAGGATTCTGTACATTAAACACCCATGCTACTTGCAAATCTGAACGCTTTTCAAACTCCGCTAGAAATGAATTAATCCATCCAGCCCCATTATAACCGGGATCGCAACTATAATTTGCTGGAGACATTGAACATATCAATATACGCATAATAAAAAAACAACATTAAAGTTTGTCTAAACATGCTCATGCTATAAATATGCATGCAGTAATTTTAATACTTTTCTTAAAAACAACAAATCATATCTATAATACCATTTATGATATAAGATTTTCATATCATCACGATACACATCCCTATTTTCAAGAAAAAGGTTAAACATACACATCTTTTTCCAAAACATATTACCTTTCAATGACAGGTGGCCAATAAAATCCTCATCAATAATTTCACGTTTTAAACTCGCTGAAGAATAATCTGTATTCACATACAATACAATTTCCGCCATCTTATAAATCTTTATATTATGCAATAGCCTAAATAGCAATTCCGCATCCTCATATCTACGTAATGCTTCATCATATAAGTTTTCCTTTATAATTAAAGATCTAAACATAGAATGGCCTGCACCTGGCATCAGTTCTCCTTTAAACCAGCACTTAAAATTATTATGCATATATCCTTTTCGTGAATGTGTGACAACATATGAGTTCTCTCCATTCCGAATAATCGTGCCTCCATCTATAACATCTGCTTCAGGATGGAGTCTTTGGTTTTCTAAGAACAAGTCTATAGAAGAACTTGCTAGTTCATCATCTGCATCCAGAAAGACAATCCAATCTGCTTTTGAGTGTTTGATGCCTGTATTTCTGGCAGAACTAGGACCACTATTCTTTTGTTCTATTATTGAAATTCTACTATCCTTTATACTATTAACAATTTCTGTGCTATTGTCCGTTGAACCGTCATCCACAATAATTAATTCTATATTCTTATGAGATTGGGTAAGAACACTCATAATTGAACGCTTAATAATCCTTTCTTTATTATAGAGAGGTATAATAATGGAAACATCTGGTTTCATAAATATATAATTATTTACTACACAACTCTTTTTCCTATCAACACAGGAAAGAATTTCATGCAAAACAATATAATTGGATAAAAAACAATTAACACGGCAACAGAATATAAAATTTCACACCATATATGTTTATCAAAAACAAAACTATAGAAATACAAAAAAATTTGATGAAAACCGAGAATTACTATCATTCCGGTTGACAAAACTGTGACCGTTCTGCGAAATACATCCCCAATAATGACGCTCATAACATATACCATACAGATTCCCGCAAGAGCACTTACCCAGAACAGGAGATATGACTTTCCATATAACGTTAAATACATCCACACATGCCCATTAAACTTCACTGTTACACATAATATCAAACATGCTATTAGGAAGACGAACAGCATGAATGAGTTCATTCTCAAAATGCTAAAGATGTGCATGTACCTTTTCAGGAAAACACCAACTAAAAAAAAAGGATAAGAAATCCACAAATTTGCATAGGCGTTCCATATTGCCCATCCCAATCTCGTTACAAATAAGGTTAACAAGATACAGATACCCCCAACGAGCAACAACTGCCATGTTTTTGAAAGATACTGATAAATAATCTTAATTAGGATAAGAGTATAAACGAACCAACATGCCCTTAGACCTCCATATTCGGATCCACCATTCCCAAGCAAACATTCGATAATACGCATATAGAACAATTCAAAATTCCATATGTTACTATTGTAAACCACAAGAGAATCAAACAGTGCATTTATAACACATATTAGCAATAAAGGCACAATTAAACTATAACATATCTTTTTCCAAAAGGCGAAAGAACCAGCATCCCTTTTACTTAACAATCCAGACAACACGAAAAACAATGGAACATTGAAAGCATAAATATACTCATCAAATGGGGGGAAAAGATGCCCAAGAATAATAAAGTACATACCTAGGACTTTCATCCTATCGATAAAGCCAATTCTCTCTTTCACCTAAAAGAATCTAATACCTTTGTATTTTTTAGTGCTCTGAACAAAATAGCGAAAACTATTGTTGACAGAAAAACAATGACTGGGGCAAAATGAGGAAATATCATCTCACTCCAAAGTGATGGGAGATTATCATTAATTCCATAAAAAAGCCATAGTATGAATGTGTGAAAAACATATACATACAACGAATATTCCTCCCCAATTCTGGACAGGATGTTCTTGTGATTATTTGAACTCATAATGGAAAGGACAAATATAAAAAAGGTCAGACAAATAGTCATAATATATTTATCATTTGCATTAATACCACATGAGACCCAAAATCCATCCTCATAATACAATAATACAAGCGAGCATACTATGCCACATAAAACGATATTACTGTTAACCTTCTGAAAAAACCATCTGTATTTTTTCACACTCATCCCCATCATTACATATGGTATACTTATTGTCAAATAAAGTGGTAAATGATATGTCCCAACTAATGGAGAAATAAATTCCTTTACGACTTCCAGATTCATCATAAGCAGTATTGGAGACAAATACGCAAGACACTTTACACATTTAAACTGATTGAAAAAATAAATTATAACAAGTGCGTACAAATATGTATGCAGATACCATAAATGAGGTGCAAAATACAAAAAATCGCTCTCGCCATACACAAAAAACTTTATACAGTTACCCAATGAAAAAACACTGAAATCATTCTGTTTTACTGCAAACCTAATTGTCAACGCTCCATACAACAACAAGCACCACAAATATATCTCAAAAATTCGCTTTAAACCTTTTATGACCCTCTTCTTGAGAATTAGAGTATCATTACTATACAAATAATACCCAGAAATCACAAGGAAACAAGGTACAGCACATCTGCATATATCCAAAAAAAAACCGCTTTTATAACGTGTATGGATATACACGACCATAAAAGCACACAATAAGCGCAAGCCATCTATTGCGTAATCCCTTTGATTAGGGCTTGCGGAACTGATTCTGCTAATGCTCATATTAAAACAATCTATCCCTCAGTCTTAATACTCTAATAATAGAATTAAATATTTTACGATAGACGAAACTATTGCACTTTGTTCTGTACCATATTGTCAAAAAAAGCTTTTCTATGATATTACATCTATCATATAGCATTATAAATAAATCCTTTTTATCCGATTCAGATCTATAATATTTGCAAGAAAAAGCATGATGAAGAGTATTGAGAATCTGAACTTTTTGCTCTCCGCTCATAAATAAATCTATACTATTTGTAAAATCTTTGATTCTACTGTGAACAGACTCTATTTCTTTCTCATAATTGATGGAAGAAGTAATCGATCCATCATTAATATAATAAATATAGGAAGGTACCCTATTAAAGGCCATTGTCTTTACATATTTGGCTAAAAAAAAAGACCAATGGTTGTCTTCGTGTATGATGCCTTTCTTGAAATACAAATTATTATTTGTAATAATAGTTTTTTTTACCAATTTATTTTGTGCCATTATAGGCATTTCATTATAATCCAGCAACATTCTTTTTATGTATTTTCGACTTTCTGTATATGCTGGATACTGCTTCTTTAAAAAGCACTCTAACGATTGTGATGTGGATACATAAGCACCTTGTATCAAGTCGACATTTGAGTACGTTTGAAGAATCTCTGTAAAACTACTTATGCACTGCGATGTTAAAGCATCATCGCTATCTAAAAAGAGTAAATAATCCCCGTGGGCATTCTTTATACCCGTATTGCGAGCTTCCGACAAGCCCATATTAGAGTGATGCTTTAAAACACTAAAAGGAATGAGTCCTTTATAATGTTTCAAAAAGGAATGAACTTGTTGCATGCTTTCATCATCGCCACAATCATCTATAAGAATACATTCTACGCCATCACAAACCGTTTGATCAGCAATGGATTGCAAGCACCTTACAATATACTTCTCAACATTATAAACTGGAATAATTATCGAAATAATAATACGATTCATTACATATATGATTTAATAAATCCGACAATTCTTTCAGTTGCATGTCCATCATCAAAACTGCATAAATCATGTTTATAAAAATGAGTCAACCGCTTTTGATACGAAGAGAGATCAAATTCATTCACTGCATTCTCCAATTCATCATTACTGCGACATAAAGGAAATGGCATCCTAAAATACATGCTTTTCAGGCCTCTCATAGACTTGTAATCTTCTATATCTGTTGCAAATAAGAATACGGGCTTTTTGCTCAATGCAAAATCAAGCATTATACTAGAATAATCAGTAATCAACAAATCTGATATATATAATAACTCTTGTACGTCAGGACAATGACTTATAACAAGAACCGAATTAGAGCGTTCTATTGTAGGTTTTTTATACCATTTAAAATTAGGATGCAATGATACAATACAACACCACTCTTGATTTGATTTCTTTTCCAAAGCGGATAATAACCTATTCATATCCAAGCAAAATGACGTATTACTATTATTATCTCTAAACGTCGGGGAATAATACACTATTCGTTTGTTCTCAGGTATATTATAATACTTTTTTATAATACGTTTATTATCTTCACTATTAATAAAAAATAAATCATTACGTGGAAACCCCGTCTCCCAAACCTCTTTGCTAAACCAATAATTCTGATAAAAATCATTTGTTTGGTATTTACTAGCCGAAACGAATATATCCATCAAAGAAGAATGCTTTTTACTCATTGCTATGTACTCTTTAGACAACCTGCTCTCTGCATCCTTTTCTGTACGTTTAGCTCCACTTTGTCCATGTGGGATATATACAAATAATTGATCTCGCTTTTTTATCACTGGAATATCCGATTTTTGATTGTTTATAACAATTTTGGCGCTAGATAACTCCACACAAGATTCTATTCGTGGAAACTTGACTTTTCTTATGTAATCTGGCATTTGGCAATTCTTGTCACGAACTAACCAAACTATATCACATAGAGGACACTGATTATGAAGCTCTTTTGCAATATATTTCAAACTATCCCCAAAGCCATCTCCATCATTCTGTATAAATACAACTTTATTATTCTTTATCTTAAGATACTTAAACAAATAAACACATACATGCATTATCCTAAGATAAAACAATCTAAATACGCAATCCTTTAATTCATTCATTTTTTATACTCACATTAAACTTTTTATTCAGATATTCACCTAGCATTGAATATAGATACATAAAACTGTCGTTCTTTGTCAATTTAGAAATACAAAAGTAAAATATCATACCTGCCAAGATTTGGGAAAAAAAGCAACAATAGATATTCATAGGAAGCAAGCCAATTAAATAAACAACAATTGCCATTATAATAGAAACAAAAAAATTGGCAAGCACATCCATAATCTGTGCACGAATAGAATAGCCCAATACTCTTTTATTTGGATATGCATTCACAAAACAAATAAAAACACAATATACACACTGCCCAATAGCAATTGCAAGTGGGCTAATAAACATTGTGAATAGTAAAACAGAAATCATGATTGGTCTTTTAAACAACTCTAATTTCATAACGACATCACTTCTTCCCATTGCAGTAAGCGCTTGAACGTTTGCCCCCCCTATCAAAGAAAAGGCATATATTACACATACAAGTTGCATAAAAGGAACCGCAGGTAACCATTTTTCCGTATAAAGAATATAAACAATTTTATCCGCCATGGCTGCTAACCCAAACATAGCTGGGAAAATAATGTAACTAGAAATCTTCATAGAACGGCTTAAAGCTCTTTTGACAGTCTCACGATCATCCTGCAATTTAGCCAATGCTGGAAACAAAACAGAATTAATTGTACCATTGAAATTATTATATATAACTCCTGGTATTCCATCTCCTCTATTATAATAAGCAAGATCTGCTGGCGAATACTTAATTCCCATAACATAACCGCGCAATTGCTCACTAAAAGTGGCAGTAAAATTTGCGACAATCTGCTTCCATGCAAATGAATACATGCCCAGAAAACGTTGCCAAGAAAACATCCATTTTGGACGCCAATCAACAATTAACAACAATACTATAGAATTTGTTATAACGGATAGTAAATTCTGTGCGACCAAAGCCCATACACCAAAACCCATATAAGCCATTGTGACACCAATTACTCCCGAAAGAAGCGTTCCTGTTAATGATGAAAAAAAGAATTTTCGAAAATCCAATTGCCGTGAAACATATGCAGATTGGATACCACTAAAAGCACTAATTATCATACCTAGGGACATAACCCTAAGAACAGGAGACACCTGTTCATTCTCGAACAGAACTGCTATTGATGGCGAAAGAAAAAAAACTACAAGGTAAAAAAAGACAGACAATACCAATCCAGAAATAAAGATAGTGTTTAAGTCTAATTCATCTACATTCTTTTTCTGAATGAGAGCGATATTCAATCCACTTCCAACAAACAAACCTACAAATGCCATAAACATTGCGCAAAGAGCAACGATTCCATATTCATCTGGCATTAACAATCTTGCTAAAACAACTGATACTATAAAACTTAATACTTGCCCAATTACTTTTTGCCCAAATTGCCAGAAAAAGCCTGAAACAGTTTTTACTTTTAAACGATCGTCTTGAATCATTTGATATTGCTCAAAAAACGATGAAAGAAATTTTTTCCGCGATAATAATATCCGATTCCCTTTGTCCATGGGTTTTCATGCCTACAATGACTTAGAAAACGTTGGCGATAATAGGGTTGATATCCATAATTGCTTATGTACTTTGCTTGACTCACGGGTTTTGAAAAAATATTACCGAAAAAATCCCATATTCTTTCTTTATAGTTAAAATAGCCACCGTCTTCATTAAACCATGATTGATGTAACAATTCAATATATTTATTATCGTCGGAATCTAATTCTATAATTCTATCTATACATTCTTGAACTGTATCATAATTCGATAGATTAATAAAAGAATGAGGGTTAAAATCAATGTTCACCATTCTATTTCCCCAATAAATCGGAACAGAATTTACAATCATCGGATCCATTATCTTTTCTGTTGTATACCCATCAACATAAGAATTCTCGAAGGCAATATTAAATTTGTATTCTGCCAAAAAATCTCGTTTGTTTTTCAAATACCCACCTCCCATGTTATTCATGTAACGACCAGCGGAGTCAACCTTTTTATACTTACACAACTCTTCAAAAAACTCTGTCCTAATAGGATCAGATCCGCTACCATTACTAACAACAAAACTGCAAAACTTTCTTTTTGCTAATGAGCGGTAATCTTGAACAGATAATCTACCGGAGCAAAGGTTATCATAATCAGGATATAAGCAGTATAATGGTATTCGTAAATACCGATCCCCAAAACATAAATGATCAAAACCTATTGCATAATCATAAATATTAAAATCAGGAGTAATATTTTCACCAGTAAAAAGGATTCTGACCGCTTTTTGATATGTTAACACATCTAAAGAATCGAAAGCACTCGCTATAATATAATCAGGATTATCATCGACTAATTGAATATCATATTTTTCTTTTATTATATCCAATAACCGTTGCTGGGTTCTCATCAGAGAACTATTTGTAAACATTAATTTATAAGGCGAACCCATAATTGTTATCGTTTTTGATCTATATCATATTTGATGGAATACTCATGAATACAAACACTTGTGTAAAACATTGTCATTACGACACTATGTTTTTTTTAAAAAAGGTAGACCTTATGTATAATTTAAGACTTATATCGAAAAAACAGATAACAATAAGATATTTGTACTCATACTATATATGAACAATTATCGTCAATTATAATTATTTCTTTAAGCATACACGATTATTAAACCATCCGGTATAATCAAATTGGTCATAATAATACTTTCCAAAATATTGAGATTTAACATACTCTGACAGTATTCCACATTGATTCTCATTCTCAAAGCCTTTTATATAAAAAGAACTTGATATGTCTGCATACGAAAGATGGGTAAGGATAACTTTATGCTTCACTGGTAATCTGTCAAAACGTTCCATTATTCCATGCGTACATCCATCCCTTTCTGTCATTAACACATAAATATGATTCAAATCCATTCTTCTGGTTCTAGTTTCCCACTTCTCCTTTGCTTCATGCTGTGATTTGTAATGTTGGAAATAAATATGAATATCGTCCAAAACTCCTACAGGATAAGGATAATCATCTCTTTCTTCAAATGCCAAAGAGCATTTCATGTAATGTTCTATGTTCTCAACATACTTAATAAAATCTTCTGGATACAACCATAGATTTACAAAAGGAGAATTGAAAGGCAACCCTAAATCATGTAGCATACATGCCCCATTACAGTTATTGGCCAATAGAGTTATCTGCTTATTCTTTAATCTCCATTTATTGATACGATTAACGACATTCTTACGCATCCATGGATTTAACTCAATAAACAGTTTATTTTTTATTCTATCAACAATTCTCATAATCAAACAATTGTGTTTGTTCTTATCAATAATCCTCAATGTGATTAAAGAATCTCCATACACTTTAACAGAACACATACTTATTGGCAGAATGATTGTGTCCTTTGCAATCGGGAATGAATAAACAACTGGTATGTTATTCCAATTATTTCTGTTTGGCAACTCTCTATGTATCGGACCGTCAGGCTGACCGTGATGAAACATAATCTTTGACAACTAGACAGAAAAACTGTCTGCTTTTTCTATCTGGATTATCTCCCACCCTATAGTTTCAAACATTCATCGTGTTTGGTGTTTTTTCATAACTGACATCTGCGAATACCGCATTCTGATTACCGCACGGTGTTTCTGACAGAGCCAAGCCATTCTCTCCTCCGATAAACCACAAGAGTTATTGAAGGTAATAGAGAACAGATGTGACTCCGCTTTGGGGCTTGCGCCCGCAGATTCTTGTCGCGTTCTTTAATATATAACAATATGCAAAAGTAGTGTTTTTTTCTGATAAGACAAAGAGAAAAGAGGTGTTTTTCGATGAAAACACCTCTTTACTGAAATTTTCATTACAAAAACGAGCGAATTGCAGGGATATTGCCTTTATATACAACGCTGTAAAAACAGACATGGTGTGAATGCAGCCAATCCCTAAGGCTATTCCCCTTGCACACAACGCTGTTAAAACGGACATGGCGCGAATACTACCAACCCCTGCGGGTGCATTGCCCTGAAGAGGAAAGCAATCCATGCGTGCGGGAGTGAAGACTACAACTGCGCATCCATCAGTGCCTGCACCTCGTCGTCTGTAGACAGGTTGAAGTCGCCGGCGATGGAGTTCTTGAGGGCCGCCGCGGCCAAAGAATAGTCGAGCAGACGCTGGTCGTCGCCGGGGAAAGCATTGTTGCAATGGATCATTCCCGCACTGAAGGCATCGCCCACACCCATGGTGTCCACGATGTCGAGTATGTCATAGATGCGCGTCTGATACACTTTTCCTTCGCTCCAGAGCACGGCAGTGAGCGTGTTATGGCTCGAACTGATCATGTTTCGCATGCCGATGAGCCATTTCTTGCACCTGGGCCAGCGC
>AUXO011694111.1_pt1 | contig 16490 bp, 10 predicted proteins | sample 768731 | NCBI WGS metagenome assembly AUXO01 (sample SAMN02715735, study PRJNA202380) | gut metagenome | biome: sheep rumen | host: Ovis aries | place: New Zealand: Palmerston North
GTTTTACTACCTTATAAAATTACACTACTCTCAAACTGGCTTTCTTTTTTTATTTAGCTTATTAAAGTTTTACTACCTTATAAAATTACACTACTCTCAAACCGCCGCTGGTTATGATTATAACGCAGTGCAGTTTTACTACCTTATAAAATTACACTACTCTCAAACCACTTGGTCCAGTGACCTTCCGAGAATGACGTTTTACTACCTTATAAAATTACACTACTCTCAAACCTGCAATGCTTTCAAGAAACGTTATTACAGGTTTTACTACCTTATAAAATTACACTACTCTCAAACACAGATAACGACACAGAAAACTGGAATAATGTTTTACTACCTTATAAAATTACACTACTCTCAAACTGAGCAGCAATAAAATCGAGCGTAAGTACCGTTTTACTACCTTATAAAATTACACTACTCTCAAACGTGAGTATGAACAGCTTGTCGGCGGTATAGGTTTTACTACCTTATAAAATTACACTACTCTCAAACCTCAAATATTGAGATAAATGACACTACTCATCAGTGCTTTTTATAAGGCATAAATATCTGAACTTAGTATAACACATTGGTCAATAAACGTCAATAAGTCAGATCATACACATATCATCATCTATTATCGTTCGCTTTTCACAATCAAGCAGGGTACTGATGCGGTCGTCGACACATATCAGTGTGATACCGCTAAGCAGGGCACTTTTATACAATCCATATGCTTGTTTATCTGTTAGATAGCTGCGAAGTCCAACGATTATGAAGATATCTTTTTTAAGTATTCGCTAACAAGACAACCCGTAAGCGATACCATCGGGTTTTCTATAATAAGGACTGAAAGTTCATCTATAAATATCTTTTTTGTTTCGCTCTCAGTCCTTATGACCACATATCCTGTTTTCAGATCAAACTTTGCACGCTGTGAAACTCATAGCTCAAGAAGATTGACCGACTTTTTTTCATAAAGTCCGGTAGGTGACTGGTCGATGATGCGGATATCTGAAACACTTTTTATTGATGTCAAAACAGCACCGAGCTTTGATATACATGATTGCTTACTCTCTTCAATTGCACTCAGATCACAATAAACAGAACGTCCGCTTTTTAAAATATTTACTATTTCTTTCAGTGCACAAATCTGTTCATTCAGACTTAGAGAGATGAATATATCTCGTTTTTTATTCAAAACAATAGAAGTGTCTCTGAACTTTTTCCATTTACTAAAATGACCATTAGCACATTTCTGACAGATCAAATCATATATATCCAGATTCCTTTCATATGATATCCCGTTGTATTGCAATGATTTTTCATCAATGGTTTTAGCAGCATAGGAACATACAGATTTTATGTATTTTTCATCTTGATAACTGCAAATCAAAGATTCGGCACCGGATACGATCATATATTTTCCACCACTATCCTTTGAGCATAAATTGATCCTGAATCCATTGACCTCAAGCAATGAATTGATCTTTAAGATCGGCAGTCTTTTTGAACCGTCCTGATAGTGTATACACGGAACGATAATATCTTCGCAAGTCAATGATTGATACTTCTTTTGCGGATAGATATTTTCGAGTTTTTCAAGAGCGTATTGTTTTGCAAATATATTATCCGAAAAGAATTTGTATTCCTTCATTATCTCAATGGGGATTATAACAATATCGTTTTTACACTTAATTATACCAAATGTTGATACAGAGGCGTTATTATATCCGCCGTATTTTTCGGTTTTAAGTCCTTTTTTGCGTTGGATAAGCCCCGGTTTCTTGCTTTCAGGCATCTGGTTGAAAAGTCCGCCCTTACGCTTATATGTGTATCTGACATATCTTACGCTGTTTTTGGACATCATCTTTCGGACAGTATCAAAGGATTTGGCAGGATCCCATACGGTAGTACCGTTACGTTCTACCTTGTGGGTAAGCAGTCCGCTTGTTTTTCCGTCAGCGTTTTTCTTGAACATTTTTAGTGAATAGTGCTCGCCGCTTCTGATAAAATTCAGGGGATCTTTAGTGAATTTTGCGTTGTAGACATTGCCCATAACGATATTCAGATATGCATCTTTAGCATGATGCAGGTCATTTATCTCACGGCATTTGAGCATATCTGTTTCGTGCCTGAAATCTGACGCAAGCTCTGCTTTGACGTAAACGATCTCGCTTTCAGGGCACAGTTCTTTCAGCAATTCAGCTGCTGCTTTTGTAGACTGGCGTGTTTCAACGAGCTGCCGTGAAATGAATCCTGCAAGCTCATCTTCGCTGAAGGGAGTGCTCCTTATAAGCCGCTGAAGCTTTTTATCTCCTATCAGCTTTTTTTCGTGCAGGCTTTTCCAGAATCCACGCATTTTATCCCTTATATCTTTATCTATCGGGTAAGTATCGCTTTTTGTACCGTTCGCTTCCGATTCAACAAGGACTTTGTTTTCAAGGCTGTCGTCCTTTATTTTTGCCTGGGGGAAAATGTGGTCGATATTGTAATAGGTATCGCCGCCAAGCTTTTCAAAGTCGATCGGGTGACCTGTGTACATACATCTTCCAAGCTGGGTAAAATACAGATAATACTTTTCGCTTCTCAGCTTTCCGTCATCTGTCTCAGAAAGTTTCTCTTCAAGATGGGCTATTTCTGCTGACATATCAGACAGCTTCTTTGCATCTTCAAACAGTGTTTTTATCTGCTCACGGCGTGATTTAGTTCTGACTCCTTTTTTGGTCATGTCATTTTCACGAGCCATCTCAATGAAGATCTTATCTGGATCTTTTCCGGCAATGCTTTTTATCTCATTGACCACATCAAGGGTTCGGTTTATGGATCGTCTTACAGCTGTTGGAACATACATTTCTTTAAGTCTGTCACTTATAGTAAGCGAGTGTTTAGGATCACTGTAATACTCTTTATTAAGAGCTTTTATTCTTTCCATATACTTATATTTTGAGCTGAGCAGCTGCATCAGGTTATCGTTTGTTTCCCAAAGTCTTGTAATTATATTGCCCTCATTAACCACTTCGCCTGTGTTTGTATCTGTTTCATATACGTTTTCAAGAAGCCTGCGGGAAAGCCTGCCGTAATCCTTATAATTCAGCTTTGAAATGTATTTAACATCCTCTGCCGATATTGATGGATACTCCTGTTTCAGCCAGCTTTTCAGGCGGGTAATATCAGTTGTAACTGTTATTCGCTCGATGATTTTTTCGACATCAGATTCACAAAGCACCTTGCGCTCCAGCATACTTTTAAAGTCGTGGTATGATTTCAGCGATGATCTGATAGTCAGGTCGATACCGCCAAGCTTCTGCTCAGATGTCATCTCACCGCAGGAGTGCAAAAGATTACCTATCATTTTGACAGTTACCCTGCGCTTTTTCATAAACTGCTCATTATATATCTTTTGTTTTGCAGCGACAGAGATCTTTTTACCATCAACTGTTATATTGTTGATCTCGTTGAGCACTGTATATTTGCAATATAACAGAGAGTTTTTTGCCAGCACATCTTCGCCTGCAAGGTAAGTACACCTGCAGGTCATGCGCTTGATAAATTCAACTTCGCTTTTATCAAGATCGACCATCTCATCAAAGTTCCACGGGCGTATTATTCCTTCACTTTTTCTGATCATCCACGCATTTGGATTATCGCTGTGATTGACCAGAGGTCCTACATAATACGGTATTCTGAATTCCATTATGCTGAGGATCTTATCGGCAACAGTGCCGTATTTGTCCCTTTCATTCAGAAAATCAAGATAAATGCAAGCATTGTCAAGTATGCATTTCAGCTCATGATAGTAAAGCTGATACGGTATAACACGGTTGTTTGTATTCACCTGCTTGGGACACAGTGTCTTATCAGCGCATTTTTGCTTTAAGTATTCAAGCGTTTGCTTGTCATTTTCTTCACACTTTATTTTGTCAATAAACGTCCGGACAAATTTGCAGAAATCCTCCTGACTGCAATTCTTGGGCGAGTTAATGTATGAGTTGTAACTTTTGTTCTTTTCTTCTTTGTCCCTGAAAATGCTGTTATATTCTGTTTTGTTCAGGTATTTCCTGCAAATGCCCTTGAGCATTTCAAGGTCTTTTTTGTGCGCTTCATATTCCTTTATCTTTGAATGGGAAATGCTGTCGCTGTTTTTGAGAATGTTTACAAGCAGTGACCAGTCGTTAAGCTTTTTAACAGCGCTCAGCAGGGAGAACTGTTCCGGTGTGACAACTCCCGCAAGCGAATCAAGTATATCGCCAAAGTCAGCAGATGCAGCGCAGACAGAGGACACCTCAAGATCTTTATATTCATCGTTGATAAACAATTCTTCAAGTTTTGTTTTTCCGCCAGATAACAGCTTTATAAGCAGGTCAAATCTCAGCCCTTCGCATAGATCTCTGGAAGGCTTTTTCCCGGCGAACCATAGTGCAGTAAGCCGCTTTTCTTTTTCGGATACGGTGCAGCGCAGACGCAGTATCTCCTCAAGCTCGCTGATATTATCATCAAAGGGTATGCTATCACATATATTATTAAGTGTGTCTATAAACTCGGCATAAATGGGAGCAAACTTTTTAATGCTTTCGATATCGTCTTTTTCAACTTCAAACAGAAAATGTCCCCTGTGCGCCAGAATGTATGAACAGGCAAGATAAACGAGCCGAACATCGTGAGGGTTATCATTTTTCATTAGCTCGGTTATAAGGTGATGTATAGTGGGGAATTGGCTGAAGTATTCCTTGTCGGTATAGTTGTCATCGTTAAAGAATATACTGCTGTTCCTATGTTCTCTGTCTTGCGGCAAAAGAGCGCTTTCTTTAAGGCGAATGAAGAATGTGGGATCCTTCTTGATTATCTCGGGTGCAAAGAACTCCTGTAAAAGAGCAATTCTTTGCTTGCGTCTGTCAAGCCTTCTCCGTGCGGTCCTGAATGCACGTCTGTCGGCAGACTGTTGTGCTTCATCAAAGAGGTGAACTCCCCACATAAGATCGTTCTTAAATTTTCTCAGCCTGTATTCGTCGTCGGTTACTGCCCAGCCAACTGAATTAGTACCTATATCGAGCCCCAAAAAGATTTTTTTATTATCCACTTGACAATCCTTCCTTAATGTGATATTATATGTTCATAGGATTTACTACCCTATAAAATTACACTACGAGTTCAAATAAAGATCATTCCAAATCGTTCGGCTTTGCCGTTCGCACAAGTGTTGTGCTTTTAACCTTGCTTTTTGCAAGGTTTTATTTTTTTATCCAATTAAAGGTAATATTTTTTGTATTATACCACTGATGAAAGCATAGGTCAACGGTTATCAGTACAATTTTTTGTACTGGATAGGCTTGTCCGATTTTTTCAGTTATTTGAACAAATCACAAAGCTGTTTTTTGTTTATGATCACAAACAAAAGGTCATGGGGTCTGACCGGGAGGGAGCAAGGGGAAGTTTCTCTTTTCGGGCGGGTAAAAAATAGTAAAAAACTGTTGATAAAGAGTTTGGTTTATGATATAATCATAAAAGCAAGGTCATTAAGCCTTAAATAGAAAGCGGGGGAGATTATTGAAGAACAAACGCCGTCTCAGATTGCAGATACTTGTGCTTGTGATGCTGTTTTACATTATCGGAACGGCAATTGGCGTGGTCGCCATGTATTACAGCTCAAGAAACTCGTATTTGCAGGCAAAGAACGACATGATCGAGCGTGATTTTAAATTCGTTACAGATATGATGGAATTTCCCGAGGTCATGTCATGGTTCTTTGATTACAGCAAACAACACAGCAGCGAGATAAAAGCACCACATGAAAAAAACGACTATAACTTTTTTGATAATGTCTATACAAAGCTTCGTGACAAAAGCATACCTATCGACCAGATGATAGATTCACTTTCCGAAGAGGAAAAGCTTATGCTTGCCCAGTCCATATACAGAAATCTCATGATCTCATTTGACAGCCAGACCAACATCTTTAAATACGGAGGTATGGTGTGCATAGATATCCGTGAAAAGGATCGTGGCTTTGTTTATTATGAGGCTGCCAAAAAAGAAAAAGATAATAACAGCGTCCTTGGAGACAGGTTTGAGCTGGAGCTGAAATCTCACCCCGCAATAAAAAAGATACTTGACGGCGACTACGATACCTATGCCTTTGAAGTTGCACCTGCCGAGTGGGAAAACGACAGCAACTACTACATAGGCTATATGCCCCTTGTTTATAACGGAGAGGTAAAGGCCGTTATGGCTATCGACTACAACTGGGATTCATTCCACTCGCAGCTTATAGATCAGATCAGGTTGATGGCAGGGATACTGCTTGGGGGAATGGTGCTGTGCTGCATCATACTGATGATACTTGTCAACCGCCTTGCGATCAAACCCCTTTCGGCTGTTCAGCTTACGGTGAGAGAGTATATGAAGAGCAAGGACAGCGATGCTGCACATAAGCATCTGAAAAAGATCAAGACCCACAATGAGATAGGCGTGCTTGCCGATGACGTAGGCGCACTTACCAAGGAGATTACCTCTTACACAGAGAAGATCAAGACCCTCACCACAGAAGTCATGGAAGCGCTTGCACGCACCATCGACGCAAAGGACAAATACACCAACGGCCACTCTCTGCGTGTGGCGATGTATTCTATGATGCTTGCCAAGGAGCTGGGTATGTCAAAGCAGCAGCAGCTCGATATCTATTATATGGGACTTTTGCACGATATAGGCAAGATAGGCATACCCAATTCGATAATCAACAAAACTACAAAGCTTACCGACGAGGAATATGAGATAATCAAAAAGCATCCTATCTACGGATACGATATACTCTCCCAGATACAAAGCATGCCAGATCTGTCCATAGGCGCACGCTATCATCACGAGAGAGTAGACGGCAAGGGCTATCCCGACGGATTATCAGGCTACGATATACCGTATATGGCAAGGATAATCGCCGTTGCCGACAGCTATGATACCATGACCTCAAACCGCAGCTACAGAAAATATCTGCCCCAGGCGGTGGCACGCAGCGAGATAGAAAACAATATCGGCACACAGTTTGATCTGGCTCCCGCAACGGCAATGCTGAGCATTATTGACAGAGATACACATTATATGCTCCACGAATAAAATAAGCTAAAGACGAAAAAAGCTGTCTGCATGATCTGCGGACAGCTTTTTATATTCTGCAAAAAATGGCCCTGCCCGGATAACCGGACAGGGTCTTATCTGCAATTAGCAAACGTATTTTTTTTAGATCTTATCTTCGTCTTTTCTCTTTACGGCAAGTGCTCCTACAGCTATCAGAAGGACTGCAACGGTAACAGTATCACCAACGTTGCCTGTTGGGGGAGCTGCATCTTTATTCTCCTCTTTCTTTGCAGGTTCGATCTTTGGCTGTACGTTGTTATTGTTATCAGGCTTAACATCGGGAGTTATGCCATAGAATTTATTGATATATTCTTCAAGCTTTGCGAAATCGTAGTAGTTTGAATAATCCTTGGAGCCGTCGGCAGCTTTTGATACAAGCTCAAAATCTACTGCTGCGCCGTTGTCAACATTGGTCTTGTCACCACGGAGCATGGTATAGATACCCGAGGTCATATAGTATGTTCCGTCGGGATAGTAGTGCTTGCTGAGCATACATGTGCCTCCGCCGGAGGTCTCACCAAGGATAAGTATTCCTCTGTCCTTTGCCATACATGGCATCAGGTTTCCGCTGGAGAATGATGCTTTAGATGTGAGCATTGCATAGTTGAAGTCATAGTACACGCTTTTATCCTTATCATCAAATACCCCGTTAAGGTCAAGGTCCGCAGTCCATTTAGTATTCAGGATATTGCCGTTGGCGGAATTAAGCATATTTGTTGTTATCACGTTGTTGTTTTTCTGCTTGTTTGTGATGATGGTATTTATAAAGTGTGCGATGGCTTCATCGCCGCCGCCGTTGGTGGCAATATCTATAACAAAATTCTTTATACCGTTTTTGGAAGCGTAATCAAGCGCCCAGGCAAAATCTCTTACAACAGGGTGTTCAAAGTTGTCAAAACGGAAAAGTGCGGTTTTATCTTTAACATAAAAGAAGGCTTTATCCTCGTCCCATTTTTTGACCAAGGCTGCGCTTTTAAGCTTTTCTTTTCTTGCCTTTTCGATCAGCTCGGCTGTATCGTCTCCTGTAACCTGCTTTTGCATAATTTCACTTGCTTTATCGTCGAAAATCATTTCAGTTTGGAACTTTGAAAGCATTTTACAGTTCTCATCATCTCCGTAGAGTTCCATATCAGCAAGCATTCCGCCGCACATGATGGTATGTCCGCCGTCATCTAAAGCTTCGGAAAGCAGAAGCAAACCCATCTGGAAATCAACACGTTTATTTGATTTGAGCATAGTTTTGATTTCGGGATAATCGTCAAGTGCCTTGTCAAAGCCTTTTTCTGCAATGGCTTTTGACATGGGAGCCTTTGGCGGCTTGCCGTAGAAGTGGTCCATAAGGAAGCAAAGCTCATTATAGGTGTAATCTATCATTGCCTGCGAGCGTTCCAGCTTCACATAGACTGACGAACGGTCAAAATATCCGTCGGCATCAGATGTCACTGACAGGGTTTGCACAAAGTAAAGCTTATTGTCTATATATTCAGCCGCAAGGTAGGTGGCGTCAAATATATCCGAAAGGGTCGTAAGGGGGAAATATACCTTTCCGCCGTCGCCGATAAGGTCGATATTATACTTTGAATAGTCAAGATTAACAGGATTATTTGTACCGCTTACCTCCGGTTGGCCGGATTTGATATAGTCAGCCACATCAGCCTTTTCGACCTCAACGATATTTTCGCCAAAGGCGTTATCGTAGTTGTTGATGGTAACGGTATCCTTGGAGGTATCCGTCACAACGGAAAAGCCGTTTCCGCTTACTGTATAAACGTCACCGTCTGATGATGTGGTAAAATCAACGGTATAGAGCCTGTCAAGGTAATCTTCAACGTTTACATAAGGCACTTCGGGAAGATTTTTCGTAAACAGGCACTGAAGAGTCTCGCTTTTATCCAGGCTGTATCTGTATGCGGTGACATCCTTTTTCTCGTAGTCGGGAGTTTTATCTGCAAATGCGGATACAGGGAATAAAGAAAGAGCAAACACCGCAGCAGCTGCCGCTGAGACTATTCTTTTCTTAAAAGCCATGATCATTCTCCTTTTTTTAGTTTTATTTACATAGGTATAAGACCCATCAGCTTAATTTTACCACATTATTTCATAAAAATCAATAACAAAAAATGTTTAATAAAATGGAAGTGGCAGACAAAAAGCGCCGGGAGTACAAAAAATTGTACTCTCAGCGCTTTCTTTTAGAGTTTGAAGATCAAAGGAGCGATCCGGGAAGGGTCACGCCTTTGAGGAGGTATCGGAAGTATCTGACTTTGAAGCTTCACTTGTCTGCTTTTCCTGAGAAGTTTTGGTATGCTTATGCTTTGAGGATACCTTGATCTGGACAAGCTTATTGTTCCCGTCGTATTTAAGCTTTACAATATCGCCTACGCTGATATCGGAAGCGGTGATACTTTCACCCTTTTTCTTCAGTGTGACATCCGAGGTCACGCTCACCTGTTCGGTGGTTCCGTTTTCGGTGAAATTGCCTTTTTTGCCGCCTTTTCTGCCACGTTTGCCGCCTTTTTTGCCAAAGGATCTTTTTCCGGCGGTCTCACCGGAGGCAGAGGAAGAAGCGGATCCTGAGTTTGTATCAGAACCGGAAGCGGAGCTGTCAGCATCGGCTTTCTTTTCGGGCTTTGTTTTTTTGGCAGAGTCGGTGCTCTTTTCGCCGCCGGTTGATGTGCTGTCTTTTTTGGCGGAAGTAAACTCACCTAAGGCAACGGTAATGCTGCTGCCGTTTACGGCTGTGACCTTGCCGACTTTAACGGTCGTTTGTGTTTCGTTTGTGGTTGTCTGTGACGAGGCAGCAGAGGTATCTGTGCTTTCGGCGGCGGTAACGCTGAAAGCGGGCAGAGATGTTGTTGCCATTGTAAGAGCGCAAAGACAAGCCAGTGTTCGTTTTGTGATCTTCATTGTTATCACTGTCCTTTCATGTTTTGTTATAAGGGCTTTTTAATGCATCAGCCTTTAAGCCTCCTTTCTTTCAAAGCCCTTTTTTCTTTTAAGCTCAAAGGTGATTTTTTGAGCCTGGAGATATTATATACCGGGGACTTAAAAAATGGTTTAAACTACACCCGGTTTTTTTTGGTGGGGAAGGGCAGTTTGCGTGAGGGTGGGAAATTGTATGCCGGGAGGGACAGGGGAAAAGGAAAACGCCAAGTGTACAAAAGAATGTACTCTTGACGTTTAGCTTTCGTTATTTTTTTCACCCTCCGGGGGATAGATCCCGATGGCATATTTTACACGCAAACGGTCAAATATCCGTCCCATGGGCTGCATAAACAAAGCAAGAAAGATAACATTTGAAACGGCATAGGACACCGTCACCCAGGCGGCGGCGGAGATAAGGGCGAGATAACGTGAAAAAATGATCTTGCCGTCGGTCCAAAGGCAGGTATAAAGGTCCATGAGCAGGGAGAAAAACACTCCGATGAGCGCTCCGTAGGCAAGCAGCAGGAAACGGTTTTTTACCAGCCATTTGCCAAGCATACCTGCAAAGTAGCCTGTAAGCCCCCAGGCGAGCATCTGGAAAGGGGTCCAGCCGCCTTGTCCGAAATAGAAGTTGGAGACAAGGGCTGTGAATGCGCCCACCATAAAGCCGGTCTCTTTGCCGAAGTAGATGGCTGTGAGAATGATTATTGCGCTGCAGGGTTTAAGGGAGGGGAGAAAGGCAAAGACTATTCTTCCAAGGACGGAAAGGGCGCTCATCAGGGCGATAATGACCAGCTCGGCGGCGGTAGATCTTTTCTTTTCGTAGACATAAAGATAGGCACCAAGCATAAGCACCACCACGCTTATACAGGAAAAGCTTACGGAGCGTTCCTTGAAAAACAGCATACCTATCACACACACGGCAGGTATACACAAGAGGAAAACGCAAAGACTTACAACTCGTGCTTTCATTTGCCCTCACCCTCTTTTACCGCTTTTTCAAGCTCGCCGGTGGTTATCACTCCGGGAAAGACGCTGCGGGCTATCCTGCTTGCGTCGGTGGTATAAAAATTATTATTGGAGAAAAATTCTTTTGCCCAGGTTTTGCTGTGTATTTTTCCGTCAAAGAAAAGGGCGCAGGTATGGGCATACTCGGCGGCAAAATCAAGGTCATGGGTGGCGATAACGACGGTCTTGCCATTTTGGCACATACGGGAAAGGGTAGTTCCCAGCCGGGCTTTTGCCACGGGGTCAAGTCCTTTTCCGGGCTCATCAAGAAAGAGTATTTCGGGCTTGGTGAGCAAAAGCTTGACAAGGGCGCACTTTTGGATCTCTCCGCCGCTGAGGTCATAGGGGTTCATATCAAGCAGGTGATCTATCTCAAAGATACGGACAAGCTCATCAAGGGTATTTGTTTGCCCCATAAGCTTACAGGTATTTTCAAACTCCTGTTTTACGGTGGGACTTACAAACATCTCAAAGGGATCCTGGGGCATATAGGCTATATTTTCACGGTAGAGGGTATTGCCCTTATAGGATCTGATATTTTTGCCGTTGAGGGTGATCTTGCCCTGCCAGGGTCTTAATATGCCGCAGAAAAGTTTGAGCATTGTGGTCTTGCCGCAGCCGTTGGAGCCTACGGCGGCAAAAAATTCCCCTTTTTTCACCTTTACATCAAGGCAGTTCACCACATCTTTGCCCTTGGGGGAATATCTGAAATAAAGATCCTTTGCTTTAAAGACCACCACAGCATCAGTATCCCCGGTTTTATGTAAAGGCTTTCCGGGCTTTACGGAAAAGTTTTTTTCAATGATATTCTTGGCGTCTTTGACAAAAAGGGCGGTCTTGCCCAGGGGGAGCAGGGCTTTTGTACAGGGTGGGATATAGCCTTGAAGGTCGGGGTCATCTGCGGCGGCGGCGATAAAGCTTTGTTTATCGTAACACTTTGCGCTGCCCTTATCAAGAAAAACTATTTTATCACAATAGGGGAATATTTCACGGGGACGGTGCTCGGCTATGACAAGGGTGGTGCCAAGCTCGCTGTTTAGCCTTACAAGCAGGGAGAACAGCTTGCTTGCGCCGATGGGATCAAGCTGTGCGGCAGGTTCATCAAGCAGGAGTATCTTTGGAGATTGTACCAGTGCAGAGCACAGGCAGCAAAGCTGTTTTTGTCCTCCGGAGAGTTTATTTATAGGGCGGTCGTAGATATCCTCGATACCAAGATAGGAAGCCATTTCGCCCACTTTTCCAAGTATCTCACGGCTGTCGGTGCCGAGGTTTTCAAGTCCAAAGGCAAGCTCGGAGCTGACGTTATGGGTGACGGTCTGGGTATGGGGATTCTGGGAAACGTATGCAAGGGTGCGGGTGCTTTCAAGGAGGGAAAGGTCATTTTGGGGCTTGCCGTTTATTTTTATCTCCCCTGAAAGCTCCCCGGCAGGGGCGATCTCTTTTTTCAAAAGCTTTAAAAGGGTCGACTTGCCGCTTCCTGTTTTGCCAACAACAAGCACCACCTGAGACGGCCGGGCGTCAAAGGTCACGTCATGAAGGGTATATTCGGCACTGCCGTTATACCTGAATTTCAGCTTGCTGCAGGACAGTATCTCCATAACAGTTTCTCCTTGATGATAAAGTACATTGGTGACAGGCACAAAAGAAAATAGCTGCCGACCCCAAGGGCATCAAAGCCTTCGGGGGAAAGCCGGGGATAGTACCAGTAATCCAGACGGCTGCTGCCGATAAGGATATAGCAGGTGATACACAGTCCAAGAGAAAAGGCAAGGGCTGCGGCATCTTTTTTCCGAAAGTGTCTTTTATGGGAATAGGTGCGTTTTTTCAAGCCGTAGCCTCGGGCTTTCATGGAAAGGGATATATCAATGACCTGTTCCGCTTCGTAGGCAAGGCAGGCGGTAAAGATCAGCGCAGTGCGTTTAAGGCTTTTTCTTCGTGAGCCTCCGCCGGCATACCAGGCATGGAGCAGGCTGATATATTTGCTGTGAAGTTTGGGTATAAAGCCAAGTATCATTGATATAACAAGGGCGGTCTTGGGCATACGCTTGCCGAAAACCGCAAGTATCTCATCTTGTGTGATAAGCTCGCTCCAGATGCTGAACCATATGAGCAGGCATGAGATCGAGCAGCCAAGACTAAGCCCGTAAAGCAGCGCTTCAAGGGTATAGGGCTGGTTTGCCACATAAAAAAGCTCGGTAATGCCTCTGTGGACGAAAAGGGGATTTGTAAGCGCCATTACAGCCATAACAAGGGCGCACAGGGCAAGAAGCTTTAAAGACCTTTTCTTTTTTATGCACACAAGCAATATTATCCCTCCGGTCATGGCGCAAAGCTGGAGGTAGGGATTTACCGTAAATACACAAATGCTCATGACGCACAGAAAGTACGTCATGGGCACTGTCGGGTCAAATGTTTTCAGATAGCACATTATGCTGCTTTCTGGGTCGTGGTCTCGGTGGAAGCCGAATAAAGCTTATTATAGTCGCACACGTAGAAGAACTCTACCTTGTCGCCGGCTTTGAGCTTATAGCTGTCTGCGCCCACGTCGGGGGTCGTGCCGTTGACTTTGAACATCCAGCCGGAGGACTTTCCGCAGGAGCCTTCGCTTACGTGATTTATCCCGCTTACATATGTTCCGTACTCGGTCTTTTTGGATTCCACTTTGATGTTATTATCCTGAGCTGCTTTGTTAAGCAGGTCAAGGGCGGTCATACCGTCAGTTATCTCATAGCTTTTGCCATCAAGGACTTTTCCGCTCTTTGGAACGAACTCTTCACTCTGGAGCCCTTTTTCAAGGGTATCGTAATTTGCAAGTATATCCGAAACGTCGATAGTTATTTCAGATGCTTGCGAATTTGCCTGAGAGGAGGAGCTTTCCTCTTTTGAGTCGGTGCCGGCTGCAGAGGACGCATCGGCAGCGGAAGAGGACTCGCTTACAGAGCTTGAAGCTGCGGCAGAGCTGTTTTTGCTGTCGGAAGCAGAGCTTGAATCTCCGCAGGATACCAGGCTGGCAGTACAAAGGACTGCTGCGGCTAAGATGGATAAAAACTTTTTCATTTTACATTACTCCTTTACTTGTTAGTTACAACTAAATTATATCACACTATACGGATAAGTCAATGTATAAAACGACAGAAAAACCTACGGAAATCGTAGGTTTTTAGTCAAACTGACAATTAGTTACATTATTCTCCGTAGACAGTTTTTGCATAGTCGACGGTAGCTTTTGCATCTTTAGCGTAGCAGTCTGCGCCTATTTTTTGTGCATAATCTGCGGTCAGGACGGCGCCGCCCACCACGGTCTTACAGCCGGGATACTGCTGGTTAAGCAGCTTTATGGTTTGTTCCATAGCCCCCACGGTGGTGGTCATAAGGGCGGAAAGCCCCACAAGCTTTACCTTTTTTTCAATGGCAGTATCCACTATTTTCTGAGGGGGGACGTCCTTTCCAAGGTCAAAGACCTCGTAGCCGTAATTTTCAAGGAGCAAGCGGACGATATTTTTTCCTATATCGTGCACATCACCCTGGACGGTGGCGATAACTATTTTTCCCTTATCCGCTTTAACGCCCTTTGCAGCCATAGCTTGTTTTATGACACCAAAGGCGCTTTGTGCGGCGGTGGCAGCTTGTATGAGCTGGGGGAGAAAGACCTTGCCTTTTTCGTAGTCCTCGCCCACTTTATCAAGGGCAGGGATAAGTATTTTATCCACCACTTCAAGGGCGGGCATATCTTCAAGAGCCTTTTGTGTGAGCCTTGCGGCATCCTGGCGCAGACCACGGATGACTGCTCCTTCAAGGGTGATGTCGGCGGAGCTGTCGCCTACGGCGGGTGCAGGGGCAGCAGTGGCATTTTGGTATGCGGCGATAAAGTTTTCACAGCCGGGGTCATATCCCGACAACATTCTGAAGGCACGCACCGTATCGGTCATTCCCTCTGCCATAGGGTTGATGATCGGCAGGGTAAGTCCGTTTTGCAGAGCCATTGCAAGGAAACTGCGGTTGATAAGGGGTCTGTTGGGCAGACCGAAGCTTATATTTGAAACACCAAGTACAGTTTGCAGACCCAGTTCTTCACGGACACGGCGGACAGCTTTAAGGGTCTGTCCCGGTCCTGTTTCCCCTGTGGAAGCGGTAAGGGTGAGGCAGTCGATGAAAATGTCTTTTTCAGGTATGCCAAGGGATCTTGCTTTTTCAAGGATAAGCTTTGCCAGATCAAAGCGCTGTTGTGCAGTTTCGGGGATACCGTTCTCGTCAAGGGTAAGTCCCACCACGGCTGCGCCGTAATGCTTTACAAGGGGCAGCACGGCTTCAAGGGACTCTTTTTTACCGTTGACAGAGTTTATTATGGGCTTGCCCGGATACACACGCAATGCGGCTTCGAGCGCTTGTGTGGAGGAGGAATCAAGCTGCAGGGGAAGGTCGGTGACTTCAAGGATAGCATTTACTGCCAAAGGCAGCACGGCAGATTCGTCGATCCCGGGAGTTCCCACGTTCACATCAAGGATATCAGCTCCGCTGTCGGTCTGGGAGATAGCTTCGGAGCGGATATAGTCAAAGTCGCTGTCAAGCAGCGCCTGCTTCATTCGTTTTTTGCCGGTTGGGTTGATACGCTCACCGATTATGCGGGGCATATCCAGCAGCACGGTCTTTGTTCCGGAGCAGACCGCCGCCGGGCAGACCGCTGCACGGTCGCCACGTTTTACGTTTTCAAGCTTTGTCCTTACGGCTTTTATAAAGTCAGGGGTCGTTCCGCAGCAGCCGCCGAAGATCTGCACGCCGCACTGTGCGAATTGGGGCATAAACTCTGCAAAATCCTCGGCAGTCAGGTGGTACTCGCTTGTGACAGGGTCGGGCAGGCCTGCATTGGGTTTTGCGATAAGGGGCAGGCTTGTCCATTTTGAAAGCTCTTTCATCATTGGGAGTATCTCTCCGGGGCCGAGGGAGCAGTTTATGCCTATTGCCGATGCGCCAAGTCCTTCAAGGGTGATGGCTGCGGCAGAGATGGGGCAGCCTGTGAAGGTGCGCCCGTTCTCGGTGAATGTCATGGTGACAAAAACAGGCAGATCGGTGTTCTCCTTTGCGGCAAGCAGGGCGGCTTTTGTTTCAAGCAGATCGCTCATGGTCTCGATGACCACAAGGTCAGCGCCTGCTTTTGCTCCGGCAAGACACATGGTCTTAAAGGAGTCGTAAGCATGATCGAAGGTCATTTGCCCGGCAGGAGGCATAAGCTGTCCTGTGGGTCCGATGTCAAGGGCTACGCATATATCGTCTCCTACCGCCTGTTTTGCAAGGCTTACGGCAGCGCTGATGCTCTGCGCTGCATCTACGCCTGTGCCGGCAAGCTTTATGGGGTTGGCTCCAAAGGTGTTGGAATATACTATCTGTGCGCCTGCACGGACGTACGCACGGTGTACCTCAGCGACCCGCTGTGGCTCGGTGAG
>AUXO013920043.1_pt1 | contig 16489 bp, 1 predicted proteins | sample 768731 | NCBI WGS metagenome assembly AUXO01 (sample SAMN02715735, study PRJNA202380) | gut metagenome | biome: sheep rumen | host: Ovis aries | place: New Zealand: Palmerston North
CCTGAAAATATATATTTTTATTAGTTAAAATGATTAAATCATTATAAATAATTTATTTTAAAAAAAAATGATTAACTTAAATGAAAACAAAAGAAACATAATTAATAAAATCTCTGAAAAAAGCTTATACTTTTATCGGGAATAATGAATAATTTTTTTTACTATCAACAATTACAATTTTGCTTCTATTTATAAGTATTATATTATTTAAGTGAAGAGACAAAAAAATTCAAAAGGAAAAGAAAAAGAAAATTTTCGATATCTGTGTAGGCTAATGAAAAAAGAAAAAAAGGCAAAAATTCCATTCGGAATTGATTGTATGGATTTTTAAACTGAATGATTTTTGGTGATATTGTGAATGAAGAAAATTATTGCCGATTTCTAATATTAAAAGAAAAATTAGATAAAACACATCAAATATTTGGAAAATCGATAAAATAATTTTGTCGAAAAGACTATTTTTTTGAAAATAGAAATTTTATACAGGATAAAATCTATTAAATAATATATAAATTGAAAAGATAATATTAAAGATTTAATCATCAATAATATAAGCAAAAAAATTTAAATAGAATTTTTATCAATTGTTTTTTAATAAATTAATTGTTTAAATTAATATATAATGATTAATACTCTTCTCTTTCTTCTTCGATGTCCTCAGAATTCTCTTGATCATCTTTATCTTTATCTCCTTCAATTTCATTTTGGTTATTTTCTCCATTATTCTCCTGGTTATCTCCCTCTTCATTCCCTAAATGAGGTTCTGGATTTTCCTCATTTCTATTTCTTTCAAAGTTCTTTCTTTTCATTTCTTCATTATAATTATCTCCTTCTAAAATATTGTATAAATCATAGCAATTTCCAATAAGAATATCATCTCTCGCAATTTCAAGAATTTGCATTTCAAATGCATCATTATCAACAAAGCCTAAAGGCCATAAATCTGGGCGGAAAATATATAATTTTAATGCACTATCAAATTTTATGTCCGCTTCTTGTCTTGAACCTGCTAATGAACGAGATATTAATCTTCTTAAAGCTATCGTGAAATTTTTAACATTAATCACTTTTTCTTCTTTTTTAATTTTTTCGAAATAATCAATAATGAATTTTTTTGGTTCTTCAGCTAAATTTAATTGATAATCTGGAGGTACATTTTTTCTTATTTCATTCCAACATAAAGATTCAAAATATTCAAAAATTGATACTAATGAATTAATAGTAAAAATTTTTTTATTAGGGTCAGCATATTCAAATTTTGATTTAAATAAATTTTTAAGATTTTCATTTAATATTATATAATTAGGAAGGTTTTCTATAATCTTATAAATAAAATGATCTTGTTCATAATTTTGCTTAATTATTTCATTCATGAGAATTTGCAAGGAAGCAAATACATCATTATAAAATTGGCTATTATTATTACCTTCTAATAAATTATATAAAGATTGTTTTTCTTCTTCTATTAATTCTCTTTGTATATATTTAGTATTATAATCAACTAAAATAGTACTATTTCCTCCTCTAAATCCTTCGAATAAATATGTAATAAAATTAATTTTATCAGTTTTGAATTTTTTTAATCCGGGTAAAATTAATTTCCCTAATTCATCTTCAATTAAATCATAATCATATTTTATTTCATTATAATTTTTATAATTTATTTTATTATTTTTATCAAAAATATTTCTCATGGAATGAGTCGAGATTAATTCATTAAATGTTTTATAAGTATTATCATTTATATTAATAATTTCATCCTTTGTGGCTTCTTGAACAAAAATTTCTTGATTAAGTTTTGATACATAACTGTTAAGGATTCCCTTTATATCATTCTTTGAAGTAATTTCATTAATAAAATTGTTTTGCCAGATGATATAATTTTGATAAGCAGCTGCTAAAAACATACCTCCTTCTTTATCACCATCGTCGACAAGATAATAATTTAAGGTATTATCAGTACTCATTTCCAATGGCTTTTCTCCTTTATCTAAATCTCTTAAGATTCTGCATTTATATTGGATTGATGTTTTTTTTATAGTATCCCAACTTTTTATAAATGGAGCAATATATTGCTTATTAAATTCATCTTTATCTAATTTTATTGAGCTAAACTCATTATATAATTCATTTATATGAGTTATTTCATCTTTGAATTTTTTTACTTTTCCATCTTCTCTTGAAATTTTGAAAGAATAAATATTTAAAAGAACATTTTCTAAGTTATTTATGTTTAATAAGCTTTTCATATTAATAGCATTTTGAGTTAATTCTGAATCTTTGTTGATTAAAATATTAATTAAAGCATAATTTTTTTTATTTTCTTCAGAAGTATTAAATGCCTTTGCAAATGAATTAAAATTATTGATATTAGAAATACAATAATAGTTCATATCAGGATATTTATCTTTATCATAATTAGAAGGGTCGAATTTTGCTTGAATTATTTCTTTCATACTTTGAGGATTGAAGCTCAATAATTCGCTATTATCTTTTTGATAATTTTTATTCATATTTTCTATGTTATTTTTATTTTTGATTATTTCAATAATATAATCATTTACTTCCTTTTCAAAATTGTCAAAATCTTCCACTCTACCCATAGAACTATATTTTTCCATTATCTCAATAATTTTATCAAAAGTCATATTCAAAAATGTTTGCACATTTTCAATTCCAATATTTTTTAAAGAGTTATTTAATAAATCCCATCCCTTTTTAATAATTCCAAATAAAGTATGAGGGAATAAATTTTCAACTAAATAGGCTTTCATTTCTTCCTCACTTAAATTATTTAATAAATAACTACTCAATAAAAATGAATATAAAATGAAATTAAGAACCCTAAAAGTAATATTATTCATACCTCTTACTGGTGAATTTTTTTCAAATACTTCAACTGTAAAATCACTAATAATTCCTTTATGTTTTTCTTTTAAATATTTATCAACAAATTGAGTTTTAAATTCTTCTAAAGTTTTAGCTTGGAAAGAATCGTGCCAAGATTTATAACTTCTATAAGGCCAATCGTAATTATTCCTGAAATTATCTAAATGGTTTTTATCTAGAAATACTCTGATATCTAATTTAACAAGAACATGATCATGACCATAAATCATATGACCATTTGGATCTTTTATTGGCTTTCCCGAATAATTTGGAAATGTACATCTTGGAATTTCATATAAGAAGCCGCAATCTTTACAAACATAATATCCTACTTCTGCTTTCTTTGTTAGTTCATCTGAAAGATAATTATAAGAATTAATAAAGTAATTTACTGGTTGGAAAGAGCCGGGAATATAATTATTTTTTACATATTGAGCAGAATTCTTTTTTAATAAATTATTATAAAAGCTTTTATTATTCTTTTGTATGTTAAAAATAAATCTCAATGAATATAATAAAACTTCAAATTCTTCTTGTGTTAAAGGATTTTCTGAAATTTTTTTTATTATTTTTTCTTGTAATAAATTTTCGTTTAATAAATAATTATATAAAGTTTTTGCTTCTTCATTTAATTGAATTTTATTATTACTTATATCGTAAATATACTTCATTTTATTTATCATTATTTCTTTTTGATTTGTATATAAACACGAAATATTTTTATTCACTAAAAGGCAATAGAAAGCATCAAAATTTTCGTTTACTTCTTCAAAATTAAGTTCTAAATTATTTTTTGGTGAAGAATTAAATTTTTCAATTTGAGGAAGAATTTTATTATAATATGCTTTATGTTTTTGAGATATTAAACTATTTTGAAATACATAACCTTTTTGCCCTTCTTCTTCTTTTTGCAATATATCTGCTAATTCTTTATATATAGGTATATTTTTTTGAGGGAATGGAAAGCTTTTGAATTGGTCAAAATTTTCAAACTTTTTAAAATATAATCTCCAAATATAAATATTTCTCATATTTCTTATTTTTTGGTTTTCCTCATCTTTATCATCTAATATTTTATTTATTTCTTCAAAATTGCATAAGTCGAAATAAGAATAATTTATCTCGACATAATAATAGCAATATGTTTTGATATAGGCAATTGCATAAAGTTTTAAAATATTTTTTTCATTGTTATTTTTATTTTCATATAAAAATTTAATTGCTTCTTTTAAATATCCTAATGATACTTTTAATAATAATTCTTGGCATGTTTTTTGGGTGTATTTATATTTATTTATTTTTAAAATTTCTTCAAAATATGACTGACATTGAGTCTCAAAGAAATATAATAATAATTCATTAAATTCATCAGAATTAATTTTATTATATATTTCAATTAATTTTTTGTATTTTATTAATTTTTTATTTTCTTCCAAATTTAAAAAATTTTTAATTAAAACATTTTCAGGTTCTTTATCTTTATTTTTTTCATTAAATATTTCTGGCTTTAATTGCTTTAATGTATCCGATAAAAATATTTTTGATTTTTTTATTAGCAATTTATTTTGGAAAAAGTTTTCGATTAATTTAATTCTTATATCTTCATTATTTAAACTTCTATATTGATATCTAAAAATATAAAATAATAAATTCACATATTCTTCGGTTTTTTCTTTAAATGTTTCTTCAAATATTTTATTAAGCTCAATTATAGTATTAAACAAATTACTATTATCATCATTATATATAAAGAAGGATTGTTTTAACAAATTGTTTATTATTTTTTCATAATTTTGTTCGAATTGATTAATATTATATTTATATGATTCTTGAATTTTTATTATATTTTTACAATTATAAATTTCCTTACTGAATAAAAGGAATTTTTTGTTAATTTTTTGAAAGTTTGCTTCTATAGAATTTAAAGAATAAAAAAATTCATAAAATTTAGCTTTATCTTTTTTTAATAAATCAAAACTAAATAATAATAATCCTCTCAAAAATGCTTCAATAATAATGAAAAAATTGGCATTTACAATTTTAGTATATTTTTGATTTCTTTCAGATATTTCATATTGAATTACATTTTCTTTTAAAGCATTAATAATATACTCTTCATAATTATCACAATAATTTAATACTTCAACGAAAGTATCAAGAATAATTTTAATATCTTCTAAATATCCCTGAGTAAACATAACTATTTGAGCAAATTCGTCAATTTTAATTTGAAAATCATAATTATAACTATTATTTTCACTTAATTTTATTTTTATTATCATCTTTAAAAAGTTAAGCACTTTTTCATTTTTTAAATAATTGATATTTGCCTTTTCTAAATATTTCATTGCATAATATTTGAAATATTCCTCAAAAATCAATTTTTTTAATTCCTCATTATCTTGATAAAGAACTGCCTTTAATAATTCATTTTTATTTATTTCATTTTTTATATTTTCAATCAATCTTTCTTTAACATTATAATAATTTTTTGTTTTTTCTATTATTTTTTCTTGGGTTGTATAATTTTTTCTTAATGAATCTTCATTTTTTATATACTCTTGGCATATATCATCATTTACATATTTAATTAATTTTTCCATAGATACTCTACTTTTTGGAATAACTAAACCATTATAAATAATTACTTGATTTGCATTTATTTTCATCTTTAAAGGAGGATTAAATTTAAACTTAACATTATCGAAATTCGATGAAATTAAATTATTGAAGTAATCATTTTGCATAAGTAAACTTAAATTATCATTGGATAAAATTTGATTTAAAATATTTTCTTTGAAACTAAATAAAAGTATTTTCAATAAATAAGAAATGAAATAAGTGCTTAATTTACTATTAATAACTTCAAAGAAATCAACATCATTTACTTCTAATATTCCTGTGGTAAAAATATCTTTTATTATTCCTTTAATTGATTTTCCTTGTGCTTTTAAATTCTTTTTAATAAGTTCTTTTATTGTATCATTTTTAATAACTTTCTCCGCAATAGAAGTTGTGAAATTATTCATATTTAAATCTTTTGTTTCGAATAAAATTTTGTATTTCATATAGCTTAATACATAAAAAATTTTATTTTCTATAAAGGTTGAATTATCTATATATTCTTTTGCTAGTTCTTCGTTTTTCTTTTGCATAATTTTTAAAACATCAGAATTTTCTTTTCCTTGTAAATTATCAATAAATATTTGATGATAATTTGAATTAATAAGAGGAATTAAATCAGGAGATGTTCTTTTTTCTTTTAAATCATTTTTTTCAAATCTTTGTTTATGTACAATTAATAAAATAATTTTATCATTTAATAAAGGATTTTCTTTTTGGAAATTATCAATTACATAATTAACTGAATTCATTTTATTAAGGTGTTGTTCAGAAAATCTTAAAACCAATAATTTTTTCTCTTCATCACTAATAAATCCTTTTAAAATAAATATCAATTCTCTTTCTGATTTAATAGAATCAATGGCTTTATCTTCTAAATTATTATCAAAAATTCCGAATTGATTTTCAATTTTTTGGTTTTCTTTGATTAATTCTTCATTTGTTTTACTAAAAGTATAAATTATATTTTTTTTTGATTCAATTTTTTTGAAAAATGCTTCGAAATTATTGCAAAAATATTTTTTATATATTTCAATCATTGTTTCTTTCATATCCTTATATTTTTGATCAAATTTACAAAATATTAAAGAAGCTATGATATCTTGACAAAAGGTAGGGACAATTTTTTCAAGACATTCTTTAATAATTGTCTTTTCATAATCCGGATTATCTTCTTTGAAAAAATCTGGATTTTCTTTCATTTCCTCTTTTAAATTATTTTTTATTTTGAAAATTAAGCCTTCAATATTATGTAGTTTGCAATTAATTAATAATCGTTCTAAATCAATTTTCAAATCTTTTTCATTATTAAAAGATGCAATTAATTCAATAAATTCATTAATTTTTTGAGCAATTTCAATATCTCTTTTTTCCAGTAAAATTTGGAAATTTATTATATGCTTTTCGAATCTATTTAAAAATGGAGGATCTAATTTAAGATCTTGTATTTGATTATGACCTACAATTACAATTGCATGGAAATTTTTATTAACCTCCGAAGATATTCTTGCTGTTTCAAAAGCAATTCTTGCGAATCTTTTTTCTCCCATACAAGTAAAGTTTTGATTGAATAAATCGTATAATGAAGCATATATCATATCTAAATCTCTTAAAATCAGGATATTTTCAGCTTCCATTATATATTTAATTTTATTCAAAATTTCCTCACTATATCTTCCTGATTGGATATCTTTTTTATATTTACTTCCGACTAATTCAATATATTTTTTTCCTAAAGAAGTTAAGAGATATTTTATTATATCACTTCCGTCATTTCCTTCTGATATTAGCATTAAATATCTACTATTTGAATCCATAATATTTTTTTTAATCGCGTCTAAGACCGAAAAATTCATATCAACTTCTTCGTCAAATCTGTGCCCATATTCTTTTTTAAATATTTCAATTATTCTTGCTGAAGAATCCTCCAAACCTCCAAAATTTCTATTTAAGCAAAGTATACCAACTTCGGATAATACTCTTCTTTCATTTTTTTCTAATTCTTCTCTTCTCTCTATTAATTCCCTCATTGCTGTTTTTATTAAATTATAAAAATCTCTATTACCGTGAAAATCTTTGTTTTCTCTTATTGTATTTTGGTTAAATATAATGTATTCATTATATGTCCTTGCTAATGTTTCGAAAAAATCTTTATATTTATTTGTCAATGGTGCATTTAATGATTCTGCAATTGATATTGCTGTATCTTCTAAATCTTCAATATCATAATCTGTGATAGTCAAACTTAAAGCACGATTAATTTTAGCTGCGTCTAGTCTCCAATTTGATATACCTAAAAATGGAACAGAATTTTCTCTGTCTTTTTCTAGTAAATAATGAATTACTTTTAAAGGGTTATTACTTGATCTTTCAGCCAAACCCATTTCATCGAAAAATACAAGAGTTATAATTTTATTTTCTTTTTTGTTCTTGTTCTTACCCGCATTTGCTTTATTTTTTTCTTGAGCTTTCAATGCTTTGTCAAAAACTTGTTCAATTCCTTCAGCAGTGCTCGTTTCAGATCCTTGATAATAATATCTATATAACTTTCCTTTATCCCTGAACATTTCACTTTCTGAATATTCTCCTTTTAATGTATTATATAATATTTGGAAACTCAAAGATTTTCCAGTTCCTGGTTTTCCTATAATAATAAGTGGAACTGTATTTTCTATGCAAATATAACAAGTAAACAAATTTTCTCTTAATGCTCTATTTAATGCAATTCCTTTTCCTTTTTCTATAAACATCTCTTTCGTAATTCTTTTTATTTCATTTTCAGGAGTTTTTAAGAAGTTTCTCGAATAATAGTAAGCATTTAATTTTAAAGCAAGTTCTTTTCTATATTCTTTATCATTAAGTCTTAAATAATAACAAAGATATATTGTCATATTAAGACTTGCCTTTAATTTTTTATATGTATCCTCAATATGTTTAAAATATTTAATAAAATATTCAAAAAATATTCCAAATCTTCTAATTTCTCTCATACTAACTGACGATTTATCATATTTTTCTCTAATAAAATCATGACATATTGAAATATTTTCCACAATTTCAGTATGTAATTTATTTTTATCATTTTCATTTAAATTATTTAGCATTCCTTCTTTTTTTATTTTAGATAAGATTGAATCTATAGTATTTGAAATATATTTTTTTTCATCTTCTTTCTGAAGAGAGGCAAAATCAAATACGAAATTTAATAAAGCATGAGGAAGGGGATTAACAGTATATACTAAATTATTTAATTTATTAGAAGTTTCCTTCATGTTATAATATACTAAACCACTTTCTCTCATTTTTTTTGTCAAAATTCTATAAGGGTTACAAGCACCCAAGAATACATAATTTTCATTTAATTTTTTTCCTAAATAAGTATGATTACACATTATTTCGGTAATTAGTCCAAGAGAGTTGCATGTATTGATTTCATCAAAGAATATCCATGTTATTTCATTTTCGGCTTTATCTTTTGCAACTTTTTTATTAACTTCTTCTAAAAATGAAACAATTTTTTCATCTGTAGTACCTGCATGAATTTGTAATCTTTCCCATCTAAGATTACCATGCCCATATAATGTAGCCAACATTTCTAACAATTTAGTTTTTCCAACTCCAGTTTCTCCCATTAATATGACTGGAATTTTTGCTTGAATATTTAATAAAATTCTTACCATTTTGATAAAATTATCTGCAACAAAAATATAATTTCCTAATTTTTCACATAAAGATTTTAATTGCTCAAGACTCATATTATCTAAGGAAAATAATATTTTTATTTGTTCAAGAAAATCTTCATGATTCATATTTTTATAATCAACTAATTCTCTCACTACACCTGTATAATTATTTGAATTCCATAACTCTTTTAAATCCTTATATTCCTTATCATTTTTATTATTATTTGATATTATACTAAATGATTGTCCATCTTGATTAAAAAATACCAAACTTGGTTTAATTTGTTCAAAAGAAAATATCATTTTTTTATCTTTTTCATCGGCTAAAGCATCTATTCCTTCCTGAACTGCTTTATCTTCTTCGTATTTTCCAAAAAATTTCATAGATTTTATTTGTTTTACCAACACAGTATCGAAAGGAGATTGAGTGAATACTTTTGATAATTCAATGAAATTTTTTATAATATTAGCTCTGGCTTTTCGAATAACTTCTCTATTATTATCATTTTTATTTTCTTGGTCATCAGGAGTTAAATATATATTTGTCAAGAATTTTTTAAATTGAACAGATAAAATTTTAATAAAATTCATTTTTTGATAATAATTTTGGTTTTCTACTGTGAAATGGCGATTTATTATTTTTTCATATTCACTTGCTTTTTTATTAATTCGAGCATTTAAATCTATATTTATTTTATTAATTTTATTTTGTTCATATAATAATAATACTTCCGCTACTATTGCGATAGGTGAATCTCTTATGTATTTAACGTTTTCTTCGAGTCTTAATGGACTTAATTTTTCAATGAAAACTCGCTTAAATAACGTTAATATTCTATATTTTTCTAAATAATCGACAAATCCTTGGGGAATTTCTATAATAATATTCATATCATATCCTAAATAAAATATTTTATTGTTGGATATTATGTACCTTAATATTATCAATTCAAATAAGACTTCGCTCATTAAATCGCTATTATCCGTATCAGATAGATCTAAATGAAGATACACTTTTTTAATATTATTAAAATTAATGTGAAGATTTTCCAAATTATTTATAACAAATTCCCTAGTGAAAGAACCACCTATTGGTAAATAATGATATTCACCACCTAAATCTTTTACTTTATTAATTATTTCAGTGGTCTTACCGTAGCCGGAATATTTTGCATGATAAAGTTCAATATTATCAAGACAGGCATCTTTATTTTCTGATTGAGCTAAATATTTATCATTTATTATACTTTTTTCTGGGATTAATACTTCAATATCTCTTGCAAATGCTGAATCAATTTTTTCATATAAAAAGATCAAATATGAATTTATTTTATTATTTTTCTTTTTGCATAAATATTTAAATCTTTTTATCACTTTTTGAATTATTGATAATTCTAAACATTCAAGATTAGCAATTATAAATAAAATTGGTTCATCGCAATATACAGCTTTATAAAGGAATGATTTAACTTGTTCATAATCGGTATTTTCATTACAAATTAACAAAGTATTAATAGTTGGTAAATTTCCAGTTAAATTAAGATATAAATTTAATACTTTATTAATTAAATCTGAAAAATCCTTATTTTTGATTTTTCTATATAAACCAGGAGGTAAATCGACTTCTGGCAAGACTTTATTATTTTTGTAAAGTTCACTGATTTCAAGTTTATTTGCTTTAAACAATTTATACAAATATTTATTTATATTTTCAACACTATTAATTTCATAATTATAAGGATAATCAATATTTGTATCTTTTATTTTATTTAATGTTACTGAATTTAATAAATGAGAAATATCTATATTCTTATTAGTTGATTTTTTATGCAATTGAATAAATTGTTTTCCATAAAATAGTCTTAAGAGAGGATAATCTTCATAGCCCTTTAATAAATCTCTCTTATATTTCTTATTAATTTCATCGTAATAAGTTGTGATTTGTTCTAAATCTTTTTTCATATCACTTTCATCAAAACCTTTAGAATCAACTATTTTTATTGTAAAATCTACAACACTTGGATATCCCGTACTTTGCAAACTATTTAATGAATTCATTAATTGTCTTATATTATCAAATAAATTTATAAATTGATGTGTTATTATTTCTTTGCTCATTTTTTTCTGAAGTTGTGCCCCTTCTTTTTGAAGTATATTAGTATTCGTACTAGATAATAAAATTTTATTTCTTAATTCATCTATTTCATTTGCTTGTGTCTTAACTTCAATTCCATTTTGATTTTTATATTCAACATTAAATATGAATGAATCAGTTTTTTTATCCTTAAATATATTCACTAATGATTGACTCAAAATGCTATCTATTTTTTGTATTGTCATTTCTGGATTTTCGTCATATAATTGAAATAATTGAATAATTTCTCCATAAGAGTTTAAATATCCTTGTAATTTAATTGGGATATCTTTATCCTTATCATATTCTAATTTAAAATTAATTAAAAGTTCTTCGTCTGTTTTTATTTTTTCATTATCTAATAATTTATTGAAAAATATATATACATCCATTAAATTATCAATATCAGTTGTTTGTAATTGAGACCCATCAACTTCATCAATAAATTCATTCAAATTTCTTATTTCTAGATTTGAATCTTTTATTTTTTTAATAAAAATAATAGATTCTTCTTTTCCTAATAAAAGTTCATAAAATTTCATTATTGATGTTTCATTTTTAATATTATAATCATATTTATTTAATAAATCAATTCCTTTTTTTATATCTTCTCCGCTAACTTCGTTTGTATTAATTATATCATAAGTTGAATTCAAATCTTTAAGAAAATTTGTAGATTGAATTTCCTTTATTTTATTATAGGAATTTAAAAAATAAATAATTCCTTGCATTAATTTTACAACTTTAGATTTATTAGAAAAATTTATTAAATCATTTAATAGTTCATTGTTAATATAATTACCTAGGCCTAATTCGGCAAACTCATTAGATATAAATTCTATTTCTTTGTCCATATTATTATTTTGAACTATGGCCATAAAATCATTAACATAATTTATATTGAAGAATGGCTCTTTTGTTTGCTTTTGTTTAATAATTCTAGTTAAAGAATCTTTATATTCATTTAATGATTCTTTGAAAATATCATCTTCTGATTTTTCAAGAATTTCAGTTTCAACCTTTTTCTTATATATACTCATAAAAAACAATGAATTTTTATATTTTATATTTTTACTTTGCTCTTTAACTTCTTGTAAATTAAATCCTTTATATTTAATAAAATTATTTTCATCTAATTTCATTATCTCATTGACCCTCCATTGTTTTAAATTATTTAATGAATTTTTTATAGAAATTAGTAATTCTTTCTTTGTATTGTTAAAAAATGTGTTATAATAATCTAATATAATTTCAAATATTTCAAATTTTTGTAAACATTCCTGAATTGATTCTTTAATTCTTTGGAAAATTTCTTTTGCTTTTCCTTCATCTTCGTCAAATATTACAAATATTTTTTTATAAAAGGAATTATCATCTGCCATTAAATTAGTTAAAAGATCATATTTAATTGTCATAAGAGTGAAATTATCTTTCAATTTTTTTTTTAAATCTAACGATTCAACTAAATAAGTACCATCAGCAAGTTTTCCTTCATTGATTAAATCTCCACATTTTTCGAAAAATAATTTGAACAATAAATATTTTGGAGATTCCTCTTTTTGGTAGAAATCTTTTTCAGTTGCTATCATATTATTCATTTGATTCAATAAGACTTGACTAAATTGTTTATCTGAGAGTAATAGTAATGTTATCAATGATTCAGCACTAATTTTACCTTCTCTATTTCTATCAATAAAAAAGTTAATTATCAAATTTTTTATATTATTTACTGTCAGAGACATATTTTTATCTTTCAAAATATAAAAGTAATATTTTGCAGTTAATTCATAATTTATTTGTATTAATTTCACAATATGGTTCAAATCTAAATTATTAAATTCATTTACTTTGATTAGTTGATTAAAAATATCAAACAATATTTCATAATCTTCTTCTTTTTCATCTAAAAGAGTATAAACATTATCCTTTGCTTTTCCATTTAATAAAAAGGCTAAATTTTGATTTAAATATTTAATAGGAAATATTTCAAAAATTGCCTTAAAATCTCTATAATTTTCCATTTGTCCTAATATAATATTAAAAAATTTGCTTTGCAAATTGCCACTTTCATTATATAATTCCCACAGTCTATTATCTTTTATTAATTTTATATTCTTTAAATATTCATCTTTATCATCGTTTTCTTTTTTTGTTATAGGAATATAATTAAATATAATTGGATCTCGTAAATTATTTTTTTTAAAATTATCTTTGTAATAATAAACATCTTGTTTTTGAATAAAGTATATAATTTGTTCAGCTTTTAAATCACCTTTTTTAATTAAATTTAATCCCTTATTATGAATTGAAATATAGTATTCTTCTAAAATTTCATCTTTAATTTTTTGAGTCTTCAAGAAATCTATTAATGCATTCAATTTGCAAAATTCATCTAATGATTTATTTAAATAATAATTTTTTAAATCATTAAAAAATTCCTCTATATTAATAAGTACATAGTCTTTATCTTTTGTAAATTCAAATATTTTTACTAAATATTCTTTTAATATATCAATATCATCCTCTACTGTTGGCTCTACCAACTTTAAATAATAATAATTCTGCTTTCTTCTATAAGGTTCATTCTTTTTTAAAATATCATATATTTCTTTTGAAAATTGCAAAATAAATTTTAGACAATCAGTTAGACCTTTAGACATCTTGAAAATAAAATTTAAATCTTCTTTTGTTTTCGCTGCATATAATAAATTTTTTTTTAATAATAAAATATCTTCTTCTTTTTCAAATTTTAAATTTTCAAATTTAATTTCTCCACCACCCAATAAATCTAATATTGTTTTACTACATTGATTTCCATTTTTACTCTCAACTAAAGAAATCAAATAACTAGTACCGTTATTTAAAGCATATATTTTTAATAACAAAATGATTAGTTTATTTTTTTCTTTTTCATTTTCAAGAGTTAAGCTATCAATATCATCGCTCAAAATTAAAAAATTCTTTGCCAAATTTTCCTGTATATATATTCCATCTATACTATATAATTCGACATTTTCAATGTTTTTAGGCTCTAATTTAAATTTTTTACAATAAGAAAGAAATCTTAGTATTAAATTCGGTTTTAACGGAATATTCCTTTGTTGGCTTATTCTACTTATTATAGCTTTTATTAAATATTTTTGAATTTCTTCATTTACACTATTTTTTTCATTAAAAAAATATTCAAAAAAATAAGAGAATATTCGATTAGATTTAATAGTAACATCATTATCCACATTTTGAACATAAAAAAAATTAGAAATCCCTTCGTTTAAATAAATTTCTGTGATATATTTTTCGTTAAACATTTTTACATTTGAAATCAAAACGATTAATTTTTTTATTGGCTTATTCATAGGAACTTGGAAAATAAAACTTTTTATTTTTTCATTTTTTGTGTTAATAAACTCATTTTCATAAATAATATATTGATTGAAATTTTTATAAGTACTAGTTAGTGCAAAAAATCCAGTTTTATCAACAAAAGTCGCTATTCTTATAAAATTAAGATCAATTTCTTTTAAGGATAAAACAAAATATACGTTAAGTAGAGAATCAGTTTTTAACGGACAAATTTTTAAATCTTTTAAATTATAAGTAAATATGTTATTTGAAAGCTCTCCATCATATTTATGATTAACATTTTCAATTATTTCAATATTTTTCTTAATATCTTTCATATCATTATTATTAACAGGATTATTATTATTATCTTTCAAATCATCCTGTTCATTATTATTATCTATATTATCTATTTTTTCGTTAACTTTTTTGTCATTGGGAATGTCTTGATTATTGCCTTCCTCTTTAGGTTTATCTCCTTCTCCAGTATTATTGTCTTTGAGTTCTTGGGGAACTTTATTTTCATCAACAATTTCTTTACTATTTTTCTTATCTTTCAAAAAATTTGTTAAATTTTCTTTTTCTTCTCTGGATAATTCTTCTGTATTATTGATATCATCTAATTCCAAAGACAATAAATTTTCTCCATTTTCAACTCCTAATTCTTCAATATATTTAATTCCTTTTTCAGAAAAGCCTAATTTTTTTTCTAAAAATATTCTAACTTCTTCTATGGTGCTTTCATTAGATATATTTATTTCCACTTTAGGCTTTTTTTCTTCTAAAAATTCTTTTATCCTGTCTTTTTCTTCTTTAGTCAATTCTTCTACTCCATCAATATCTTGAGATTCTAAAATAAGTAATGAGCCCCCATCTTCTGCACCTAGGCCATTTATTATTGCATCAATCCCTTTATCAGAAATTTTTAGTTTCATTTTCAAAAATTTATGAATGGTTTCTTTATCACTTTCTTCAGTAATATTAATTTCAGGCTCATTTTTAATATCTTCTTTTTTTAATTCTTCAATAAGATTTTTGAAATCATTTTTTTTCTCATTTGATAATCCGCAGTTTTCTATATCTGTTTCTTCTAAAAAAAGTAAACTATCTCCTCCTTCCATGCCTAAATCATTTAGAGATTTAATTTCTTCATCAGAAAACTTTAATTTCTTTTTCAAATATTCAACGACTTCTTCAGCTTTACTTTCTTTAGTAAGAACAAGCTCTTTTGGAGGTTCTATTTTCAATGTTTTAAAATAACTGATGTATTTTATTAATTTTTTTCTTTGTCCAAGAGTCAATCCAAGTTCTTTGATGGATTCATCGGTCAGATGTAGTAAAGCTTTTCCATCAATATTATTTAAATTTCCTTCGAAATTCAAGCTATTTTTGAAAAATTCAGCAACTTCATTTGAATCTGAGTATATTGAAATAACTTCAGTAAATTTTTTCTCACCAAATTTATCTTTATTTTGCTCTACAAATTGTTTTATTTTTCTCATTTGAACAACTTTAATTTTCAAAGATTTATAATCTTCATCTGTTAGTTCAATTAGCACATCTCCAGAAATATCTTCTTTAATTATTATATTTTTAATTTCTTCTTTTAAATTGAGATTCTTCATAATGTAATTTCCAACATCTTCTTTTGAAGATTCAACTGTGATCATTTCTTTATGTGAAATAAACTATTTTTGATAGTTTATATATTTTTATCTTTGTTAACTAATTTTTTTTGATATAATTTAATTAATTTATTTAATTAATTATTTTTAATATATTTAAATATCTTTCAATAATAATTGTATATTGGGGATTG
>AUXO017540863.1_pt1 | contig 16488 bp, 15 predicted proteins | sample 768731 | NCBI WGS metagenome assembly AUXO01 (sample SAMN02715735, study PRJNA202380) | gut metagenome | biome: sheep rumen | host: Ovis aries | place: New Zealand: Palmerston North
ACCTTGTATTCTTCTTATCAACCTCTAAATTTGTTGGATTTAAGAAATCGGTAAATCTATCTTCAATTTGCTTAAGTACTCCTTGAAAATCTGAAAAATACCAATCGAAAGGTCCCGAACTATTTCTTAATCCAAGTTTGCCCAAAGTACTTGCAGTACCACAAAACCATCCTAATGATATACAATTATATGTCTGTCTGTCTGTCAAGGTTTGCTTATTATTACACATATGTCAAGCCATCCTCCAAACCATTAGCAATCATCTTAGTTTATTGATATCCCACCCCAAGCGAACAGTTCCAGAACCTAGTTCTCTAAGGAGAACATTCTCTATTTCTTCTGCCTGATACTTTGGGTCCATATAATGATATACTTCCGGAGGGTTCTCTGTATAACAAAGTATCTGCTCTTTAGTTGCTCCCAAAGACAACAGTTGGTTTTCAATACTTTTCTGAGCATCAGAATTTCTTACTGAAATAATATAATAATTGTCCTTATTATAATTAACATCTTCAGGCCTAATAACCTTGTGACCTGCCACCTCAGTTCCAACAACCTTATCATTATTGTCTAAGAAAGCTTCTATGTTTAGAACTCCATTTCTCGCCAAGCTTTTTTCAATCTTTTTCCCATACAATCCACATCCAAATATAAATATACTATCATGAACTTTACATTGTTCTATCGCATACTTAAATGAAGCTTTTTTATGTTTTTCTTCAACCTGTCTTCTTGTATCCTTATAGATTGAAGTATCTTTAAAAATTGACGCTACATTCCACCACTTCTCCCATTTCTTAGCATAAAGATACTCCCAAGGTCTCATCCCCGGTTCTCCTAAATAGTGCATTACTACCGGTTGCTCTTTATCATTAACGCTATACGAAAACTGATTAAACTTTCCATCAAGAAATTTTACTTTATTTTTACAAAACTTATTAAGTATATCCTGATCGTTAAACTGCCATTTCTCGCCAACAGATTCTAAAAACTTTTTCTCCATTCCATCTTTTCTTAGCTTATCCAAGTTTAACACAAGTACACCAGCATTAAAGTAGTCTTTCAAATCTAAATTACCTTTATTATCATACACTACCTTTTCAATATCGCTATCTCTTACCGCCGCTAAATAAAAATCATTTAAATCAATACTAAATAACTCTGCAATATCACCACATACAAGCGTATCAGAATCTAAATAAACACATTTATCAATATCTTCTAACATATTCGGTAACACAAGGCGGTATAACGTCATTTTATTGTAATATGGGTTGACAAAACAGGCCTTATCTAACACCTCATTAGAAAAATCGTGTATCATTATTGATGCATTGTCATATTGTGTCTCAAGAATTGAAAATATCTTTCTATCATTCTCTTCAATACTTCCATCTGATAATATGTGTATGGTATAACTATCTTTTTTTCTTTTTTTTCCCAATACAGATGCTATTGACACCGCACACATAAATACAAATTTATGGTCAGATGCATAGACAAAGCAATAACTACTCATAGTCTTATTCCTTTACTCTAATACTAAACATTAACTCTTCTGATATGATTAGCCATATGACGTTATCTCCATTCTATACTTTTGACAAATACTCTATTGCCATATCTGTTATATCGTCCCACGAATTGTCTTCATCGTTTAACTCCAAAATATTTTCTGTTTTAAGAGACATATTTTTTAATCCAAAATACTCATAGTAATTCTTAGGATAAATAACTACCATTTTGCTTTCCGTAGAAGAAAGAATGTCCATCAAACCACTTCTGATTCCTATTATTCCGGCTGCCTTGTTAGCAAAATCTACGACCATATCATAAGGTAAAAATACACCTATTGTTCCTTGTAATGCTTTTTCTCCACCTGCAACATTTGTACATACGTCGTATCCGAGTTGCTTTAATGCACTCACAATTCTATTAGCATATATAGTAGGAATCTGTCCTAAAGTATTTGAATAAGGAGAAATCAATATAGTTTTTCCCTTACGCAACTTATGCTTTTCAAATACACTGTCAGCATTCACTTGTTTTAAATTAGGTTTAGTCTTTTTTTCTTTTTCACCAAATGTCACTCTCTGTGTATATGTATTAAAATCCGCTTTTTTATAAAGGTTCATGCAGCGCTGTCCTCTCACACCATTAGGTACGCTAATATTGATATTTTTTATATTTAACTTTTCAAATCCAATAACTCTAACATACGCCATCAAATCTTTCATTTCTTGCTGAGACAATTCTTCTGCTTCATATCCAAAAAGTTGTGCAACTTTTTTTGATGAACCAGATGTTGTGAATAGCTTATATCCATCCTGACACTTGCTCTGAATATATTGTGGTAAATACAACGCTGCTACATAAATATCCCCCGAAGTCCCCCAAGGGTTTAAGATAAGCTTTTCTTTTTTATATTTTTTTCTAAGAGTCTCATAAATCTCTTCTCCCTTACGAAGAATCCTTTCAATATAAGTTACAAGTTCATTATTGTCCCAATCCTGAATATCTGGCGTTAAATTTATAACGAAAAAATCTTTGTTTAATTCCTTCTTGTTCTTTAACAATTGAACAATTATCTCCTCATTTCTCCTATTAGTAATCAAAACAATGTCTTGCTTATTAAGCCTCGACACTTGCTCTAACCCATACATTTTTATCGAATTATTACAAGCATTACCCTTTGGATTCCTATCAATGACACCCACTAGATTATAATCATTATATGCGTCTATACAAATTTTCGCATATTTAGAATTACCATATAAATATATTCTTTTCTCCTTTAGATTTATTTTGTTTTTTATTATTTCTTTTTGACATTCTGCTAGATTTCTATCAATACATCTTTCATATCTTCCTGTAAGACTTCGCAAGGAATTCAATTCACTTTTATATAACGATACTTCCTCAAGCCATTTATATCCTTCACAAATATCGTCTTCATTAGGAACTTTCTTCATCCTCAAAATAACAAATGCAACTATTGCTTCTAGATTAATCCCTGAATATCCCATTAAATTGTAATAATTAGCATCTTCAAAAGGCTCGGAAAGGTCTGTGTAAATCCTATCAAAAAAACCAAATGCATTTTCAATCCTCAGGATACTATCAATTTTTTCTTTTTCTATTACTTCGTATTTTACAGGAGTTGTTACCGATTTACTTATCTTGTTGAGTAAGGACTGTTTGTCCGATATCACGCAAAGACCAACATATCCCTTTTCCTTCATAAAAAAAGGTAGGAATCTATCTAGTAGAGCCATAAATCTATCATCTTCCTTAGTAACTATATATACAGCGCTTCTTCTTCCTAACTCTTCTAGTTTTCTTTTCCAATATAGTATTGTTTTTTTTATTGTCTCTATATTCCCATATGACATTTGTCTAAATCTTTCTTTGTTCTACTAATCAATGTTTACCCTTATTTTTCATTTGACATCAATTCATCTAATATCTCTAATACTTCAGGTATATAATCGACAACAACTATATCATCCTCATTGATTCCGCCATCTAACAACTGCCTTTTGATTTCATCACTATGCTTACGATTGGCAATTAGCCATTTCATATCTGGATATTTTGTAATTGCATAATCCACTGGTTGTATAGTGTAACCATTAACTTCTTTATTCCATAGATTCTTATTATTATCGCAGACTGCTTCTATAAAATGCTTGTTAGTAAATTGCTGGATTTGGTTAAGTTTATCGAAATAACGGCCGGCACTTACCATAATGGCTTTTGTACCAACCACATCTTTTATTATTGCTAAAAAATTATCTCGTTTTGTACGTTCTTTTTCTTCCTCTTCAATAATCTTGTTAATATCAAGCAACTGGTCAAGATATAATTGATGTTTATCGTCAAAAGTCTCCCTATACCTTCTCTTTATATCCATCATATCTTCATTAATTATTTTCAAAAACGTGTTTCTGCTGCTATCACTTAACCTTCGAGCATTCCACAAATATAATTCAATTTGCTTCCTTACTAGTTCATTCTCCACCTCTGATATATCTACATTGTTCTCCATAATATACTTATCTATGTATTTGAACTCATCAACGATACAACCTATCTTTGAATCAGACTTAACAGAAGATTCTTCTCTGTCTGTTCTATAGTAATAAAAGCAATCTTTAGTATATATACACCTCCTAGCAGTAAGTATAACTAAAATCAAGAAACTTGTGTCCTGAAAGGATGCTCCCATCGTTTCATTAAAGCGAATACCTTTTTCTATCAAAAACGAACGTTTATAAATTCCTGCCCCGATATGAATCTGTTCACTCAAACACTGTGTTATTTCACTAGCTTTATCCAAAACCTTCCCCATTTCTTTCAGTAGTTTTGTTTCGCTTCTCTGTAATGAAATAACTTTGTTTTTGTGTGTATAAAAATCAGCATTTATGGATTTGATATAGTCAACATCTTCCTTCTTCGCATTTTCATACAAGGTCTCCATCATTTTTGGCATAATATAGTCATCTGTTTCAACAATACCAATATATTCTCCACGAGCTGCATCTATTCCAAGATTCATTTGATATCCGTAGCTTTTTCTATCAGAATCTATAATCCTAATACGACTATCTATTCTTGCATATTCTTCAATTATCTCCCTTGTACCATCTGTCGAACCTGCATCAACACATATTATTTCACTATCACTTAACGTCTGATTAAGAGCACTCTGAATAGACTCATTAATATAATCAACAACATTAAGCGAAGGCATAATAATTGAAACTTTCATAACTAAACCATATCCTTTTGTACTGCTGGTGGAATAGGGTAATTTATAGCATTCTTTCCTCGACAATATCTACACATATCAAGGTATCCCTTATCTGAATATCCTTGTAAATATTCAAAAAAAACTTCTCTATCACTTTCGTTTTTTATTGATGAAAGATCAAAATAATCATCTTTACCTACATTAAAATGCAAGTTTTCAGAAACGGATCTCGCCATAACGCAATAGTAAAATCGTCCATTACGAATTTCATGACAAATTGTCTTGCATTCATCAAATGCTTTTATTAATTCGCTTTCCTTATCTCCTCTATCGTAAATCCCAAATCCATAATCCATCCATTCCTGATTGTCAGGTGCCAATATATATCTAATATTATATTTCTCCAACAATTGTGTCATTCTTTCTATCTTTTCTTTTATATATGGTAATGTCTTAGAGTAGTTGGATATTCTGAATATAACATCATGTTTTAAACATTTATCTAAAAGATCTTTTGACGGACTTAATGTACCATTTGTCGTAATAGAAAAAGTCTGTATTTGGCTTCTATAGCGCACGCCGATATATTCGATTAATTCCGGCAAACATTTATATAACAACGGTTCTCCACCTATCAAAACAAATTCTTTACAGGCATCAGCCACTTCAAAAAAACCATCTACCGTTTTCTTTGCCTCTTCTATATCCATATCATTTTTATCTTTTTCAACCAAATTACAAGCGTGTGCACATTTCTCACATTTAAGTGTACATCTTTCTGTAACCGAGATTTGCACTAAGGGAACAATGATTCTATTATACTCGAGAAATTCAACCCTTCTTAAAAACTCATCCGCTTCAACAACGAAATCTTCATTGCACCTAAGACCACGGTCTTCAATTTGCGTAATAACATCCTGTCTATTCCCTCTTCCGACACTAACTACTAGCAGACAGTCTAAATGGCTTTTCTCATATTCTTGAAAAGATATTATCGGAAGTCCATTTTTTTCTTTTCCAATAATATCGTAGCTGTTATCCACATAGCCTTTCAATGCCATTGAGGTTTGATTAATATCTTCGGCTACCGACATTCCCACCTGTCCGGCCCCAAATAAATATATGCCTTCTTTTGCTTTTTCTATTGCCTTTTTGTAATTTGTCAAAAATCTTCTTGTATCATTTTCGTAATTTTTCAGTTGCATATCTATATCTCTTCCACACTCCAAACAATTTTATCAATTGGTATTCCCATTTCAAGCACTCTATTTTTTACATTTTCAGCAATCTTTTTATTTACAATTGCTATAACAATATAATCCATTTTTTTAATCTCTTTTAGTGATTCAACCGGTTTTACTTCCAAATCGCTATATCTTTTAGCATTCTTATCTACCCAACCAACAACTTTCGCGTACTTGTTGTGATTTAGTTGTTCATAATAATCCTGACCCACTCTACCCGCTCCATATATTACAACTTCTGATCCTTTCACAATTAATGTATACGGAAACAAATATCTTTTTTCAAATCTTTCTGCCCGAGGATACTTCTTTAGTCTCAATTGTGAGGATTTCGCAAAAAATCTATCTAACTGTTCCTCCAGTTTATTATTTGATTCAAATGCTTCTCTCAAATATTCATATAGTCGGCATAAATTTGAAACATACTTATTATCCAGTATATATGTCGGCAACTCATAATTTTTATCCTTCCTATGGAAATACGCCCCCTTATCAGTTATTGCAAACGAGTTGATGGTCTTATACAAAAGAGGATATATCACCGCCACATCTTCGCCATATTGAAAGCCAAGCGTAGATGCACTTCTTAATTCCTTAATAATGATATCTCTTTTAATAACCTTATTACATAAAGAAGGATCTACATCCCACACCCCTCTCTCAACATTCCAAAGCATGGTTGGGATTATATCTCTTTCCATTTCGCTTCGATTATATATACCTGCTTTAAAGATACAAGTATCTTCGATTTTGTTATTTTCACTAAAATATCGAATGATAGGATACATAATACAATCGACTTTTTCCCTCATATATTCATATAACAGCTCAAATGTGTCTCCTGAAATCCAGTCATCCGCATCTATAAATGTAATGTAATCGCTTATAGATTCCTCAACACCTCTTTTTCTGGCTTTTATCGGGCCTAAATTTTCTTGATGTATAACCTTAATCCGTTTATCCTGTCCTTTTATCCTATCACAAATCACTTCGCTCCCATCAGAAGAACCATCGTCAACAATAATAAGCTCCCAATCATCAAAACTCTGCGATAATACGCTTGTAATACATTTTTCTACATATGCTTTTTTGTTGTATACAGTAACTACTATCCCTAATATTGGCATAAATTATTCCTTTTCCCAAGCTTTGATTATAACTAATGTTCCAGCCCTATCAGCCAAAGGGACCTTGGTTAATCTAGTGCCTATGTTTTTTTCATATGATTCTACCGCCTTACTAACACCTGACAAATGATATGTATGATAATCGTGCAAAAAAATTACTCCTCCCGGCGATAAACGAGGATAGAAAAATTCTAGTCCTTCATATGTCGATTTTTCAAAATCAACATCAATTGACACAAAAGCAAATTGCAAACTATAATCATTCTTCTCTATGGATTCAGGAAACAGCCCTCTTCTAATTATCGTCATTTGTGGATTTGGCAATCTCCTCCTCGTCTCATCTTCAGAGCCATTTTTATGATAATCTGCAAACGCCTGTGACGCTCTTCCACTTTTTATTTCTTCCACAACCTCATCTACAGCAAACCCTTCAAACGTATCAAACAGATACAACTTCCTATCATAAAATACTTCATTGATTAATGCAGAAAACACCCCTTTAAACACGCCAAACTCCGCCACACATCCAGGTACATCTTGCAATTCCCTAGCCACAAACTCGAAAGTCCTATACCTATAGTAGTCTATTTTATAATCGTATGAATCATACGGCTTATTTCCAATATGCTTTTTATCATCTATAGCATCCGACTCATTGAGTGCTATTAATCCAAATTCAGTCTGTTTCATCTCATCATACAATGTTGGCATTATTTCCTTTAACGCATCTGAATTAACGCAAAAAGGCTCGTCGCGATACACTCTGGAAAATGCTATTTTCTCCCTAGGAATTCCCAATGACAAACATTGAAAGAAAATATCCATGCATTCATATACCGATATGAGAACATAATCGTAATCTACATGTCTTTCTTTCCATTCTAGCGGCGAATAAACTTGATACTCCATAAATTGTTTTTTTTTATTATCATTATCTATAAATCCCAAAATGTCATTGTCAGATAATCCATAGTCATCTAATATTCTTTTTGCTCGTCTTCCTGCTCCCCACACATATATTCGTTTCATTATTTACCTCCGTTATACTGTACTCCCCATTTACGCAAAAATTCATTATATCTAATAGCCCATATATTATTGTCCCTCTTTTTTTCTTCATCAAGCCATGACCCTTCATAATGATGTATAGAGCAGGTGTATGACTTCGTCCTTATTACCTGCATCGCCCCTGGTTGCGGACAAAACATTTTCTCTGGAAAAATAGTCAGTCCCTCCACTATCTGATATTCACCATTTTGCCTAAAACCATATTCTTTCAACTTTTCTGTTTGGTATACTGGACTTGGTTTATTATTAATCTGAGCATTTTCTTTAATAAATCGAATTGATTTATACGCGTCTCGTAATTCCTTAATAATAGAAAGGCCTGCTACCGCACCAAATCCCAATCCAAATGCCACACGATTTCCGGGTTCAACTCCGGCAAATCCACTTTGATAAAGCATATCATCCATATTCCTTAATAATTCTACATCAGTGTCCAAGTATATCCCACCATATTGATATATAATATCTAGTCTTGCATAATCCGGCACAAATCCCCAACATTTACTGTTATAGGCCTCCTTCATATACTGGTTTTTGTTCACGTCATAGTTCTTTTCATTCCACAGCTTTATTTCGTAATCCGGACATTTCTCGTGCCAGCCCTCTATATATTTTTTGTGTAAATCCGGAATGACACCATTCCCAAACCAACAATAATGAATTACCTTTGGAATAACAGGTGCTTGTGTTAATCTAATACTTCCTGGAATATTTTTTTTCATTGCATCGTCTTCGCGTATAACGTGAAGAATGTGAGAATAATCTACAATGTCAACATGTAGTTTTAATCTATCTAATTGCTTTCTTACATCTTCTGATTTTAGTATAGCAATTACAATCAGCGTATTAGTATTATTAAATCTACATATATTCTCAATAGGTTCTACCACCATTGCTCGCTTACCAAGAGTAATAGTCTTACCATGCTTGGTTTCATTATTATCAAAACAAGCCTTCACATTATTCAACAGTTGCAATTCTCCAAATAATTGCTCAAGTCCCTCAAACTGTTTCCCAATACCTATACAAATTACACCTCTATACTCATTTATTCTTTTTACAATTCTTTTTCTTACATTCATCATCTATTATTCACATTCTATTCTATCTCTACAGTACTTTATATAATCATCTGCCACTCGTTCCATATTATAATACTTTGAGTATTCCTTGATATACCCTTCGTCCCAATCTTTTTCATACCATTCAACAATAGATTCTGCAAGTGCTTGATCTGAATGTTCATTGGCTAGAACAACCACCTTTTCATCATTTACGTCCCCTGCCGTTTCATTATCAGAAAACATTATAACAGGCTTACCATATGTAATCATTTCTAAAGCAACAAGGCTAAGTCCCTCCGATAAGCTTGGCATAACTAATCCATCAACAATAGAATACACTTTTTTCATTTCATCCTTAGGAAATGAACCCATGTAAATAATACTATTCTCTAATCCATGCTTCCTTATCTCAAAAATAAGCTCGTCTTTAGTAGGTTTTTTTACAGAGTCTTTTCCACAGATCACAATACATATATTTTTTTTATATTCCTCAGATAATCGTGCATACGCTCTCACAAGTTGCAACTGATTCTTCCTTGGGTGAAGTGAGCCAGAACAAAGCAATACTTTTTTTTTATTTATATGATACTGATTCTTTAACTCACTTTTGCATAGTTCGCCAACATAAGATGTACCATTTGGTATGGCTACAACACTATCTAAAAATGGATAATCTCGACAAATATCTTTTTTCATAGCATTTCCCACAGCAATAACTGATGGTTTGTATAACGAAAAAATCTGTTCTTCCCATTCTGATACCAACTTGTCATTATATTCTGTCTGTTTTTTTCCACTATATAAATGATCCACAAAAGAAAATGGTACTTCTTTTTCTATTAGTACCTTCATACAATTGCCTGAAAAATCTATACCTCCCTGAACCAAGACGTAATCTGGGTTTAATTCTGTTAAAACCTCTCGAAATCTTCTCTGAAGTCCACTATGCCATTCTTCTATGTTCGTCCTATCTCGATGATTCGGAAGATACTTTTGATTATCAAGAACACGTATGTTTCCAAATACCAATTCGTTGACTGGGATAGATCCAACAAATAAATACGACATTTCTTTTCGTCCTATATATTCGCAAATATCATGAATCATTACAGAGCCACCATTTCGAGAAATACAGTATCCTGTATCATTTCTTTCAAAAACATTCCAAGCTGTTGTCAATATTTTCATTATAATAGAACTCCTTATATAATCCTAAATGTAACGACATATTTCCTCTATTATTCTTATGGCCCCTTTTCCATCTAAAAGACGTTGCATTTTAAATGATCTTTCACATCTTAATCCGTAATCCAGGTTTTTTTCGAATAAATGCGTTATATTAGAGAAAACATCAACACTTCTTATGTCTCCAGCATAATCCATTAGTCCCAGTTTTTCAAAGGCTAATACATTGTCAATCTGATTATCTACAAATGAATATGATATAGTAGGTGTACCACAGGCACACAATTCATACATCGTTGTTCCTCCAGCAGATATAGCTAAATCCGCATTTTTCATATATTCATCAATTTTTTCAACAGATTTATAGATGTTAATCCATTTATTGTTCCTATATAAAGTCTCTATCTCATAATAATCATTATTATAATGCCCACAAATAACGTCTATTCTTATTCGTTTTTGATGGGATAATCTATCCACTAAATGTTTCATGATATGATATCTATCAGCTCCACCAGACAACAGCAAAACTCGCTTTATCTCTTTCTTCGTTTTTCTTGGCAAAACATCTCCAAATTCTTCTCTTAATGGCACATAATCCATACCAAGGAACAAATGAGTGCCGTATTCTCCAAATCTTTCCTCGTAATCAAAGCAATCATAATATGGAGCATAACATACTAGTCCAAAGATACTGCATGTGATTTTACCCAAATCATCTATATAAACTACCCTTGTTTTTTCTGAAAGTTTTTCTAAGTAATACTTGGACGCGTAGTATGTGTCAACAATTAAAACATCAACACGCTTATCTATAAGCATCAACAACTTGTCAATCTCTGTATTTAGATTATTCCAATTCGAATCTAATACTTCTACTTCAAACCCTTTATTTTTTACAATTTCAACACCGTTACAATCAGAAAAAACAAAAACAGCATGTATTCCTAAACGTCTTGCTGCTTCAGCCAAAGACAAACTTCTCATTATGTGTCCCGTTGCAACAAATCTATTCACATCCACCCTAAAATAGAAACTTTTTTCTGACTCCATAACGCTGTATTCTCTATTTTTCACCACTTATATCCTTTTTGAACTCGTACTCAGAAATGTCATATTTCTCAATAACTCCCCACTTTTCTATACCATCAGTTATAGAATGATATGAGCCTTCTCCTGTGCATTTTTTTTTAAGCGATGGCCAATAATTATAATATTTAAAAGCCTTTTTAAACATTTCTTTAGCCACAGAATCCAACTTCATATAACTATCAATCAAAGACTCATTGCTTGAAACATCCACCATTTCTTGCGCTATTATTTCTCCTTTGTCAACCTCCGCATTAATATAGTGTAATGTTACTCCTCTAGGTGTATTATCTATTATACTCCATAAATTGGGGTCAGCCCCTCTGTTCCATGGAAGTAAAGAATTGTGGATATTTACCACATTTTTCTCTAGTACGTCTAGCACCCTAGGTGAAATAAGATATCTATATGTATAACTAATTGCTAAATCAAATAATTGTTTTTTACACCATTCTTCCTGTACTCGTTCCTTGCATAAAACTACTACATGTCCTTGTTCTTCAAGCCACTCAAATAGTTCTTCAGCACATTTATTGTTGTATAAACATAGTATTTTCACTTTTTACATCCTCAAAACATCTTACTATAATCAAATTCTTCTATAGGCTCTCCTCTTTTGTACCTTCGTGTACTTTTTTCACCTATCAGTTTATTATAATACTTTGGCATCATTCCATATCCTGGTCTTATCACGCTGATATTCTTCTCAGAAAACACCTCCCCGACTAAAATATCTTCAATTGCAAAAATGCTTCGCCTAAAAACTATAGATTCCTCCTCATAACTTGATAAAGAATATGCCGGCTTCCCCACCAATTTGTTTGCATTTCTAACATCAATAACCATCTTCGAAAAACCTTCTAAACTCATGCTAAAATCACTATCTGGACTGTTTACATTATCCAATTTTACGTGTTTTTCAATCACCTCTGCACCAAGTGCAACTGCACACGTTGCTGCAAGCGTCCCTTCGCTATGATCTGATAATCCAATTGGCAACTTAAACCTTTGCTTCATATCCTTGATATTCGCCAAACGCATGTCTTCCCATCTAGCAGGATATTCACTGCAACACTTTAAAAGAATAATTCTATTATTCCCAGCTTTATAACATGCTTCAATTGCATCTTCTATTTCTGCAACCGTTCCCATCCCAGTAGAAATTATCATTGGCTTTCCTTTTGACGCAACATACTCTATAAACGGAATATCAACTAATTCAAAGCTCGCTATCTTATAAGCTTCAACTCCCATACTCTCTAAAAAATCGACATCTTTATTCGAAAATGGAGTAGACAGAAAATCTATTCCACATTTCTCACATTCCTTCTTAATATCTTCGTGCCATTCGTAAGGTGTCTCTGCTTCTTTATATAAATCATATAATTTATATCCATCCCATAATCCACCTTTTACTTTGAAATAATCATTATCACAATCAATGGTTAGTGAATCTGCTGTATATGTCTGAATCTTCAAACAATCTGCCCCTGCCTTTTTTGCCTGTCTTACTATCTCAAGAGCATTCTCTAACTTTCCTCCATGATTGGCGCTCATTTCTGCAATAACATATATTTCTTCATTTTTTATTTTTTCAAATAAACTAAACATTTTGTCTCCATTATATTACTTTATATTCCTCTTAAACGCAGGATCTATTCTTTCACCTCTGAGAATTCCTCTCAAGGTATCTTTTTCAATAGCTTTGCCGTTTGGTAGAATCTATCTAGCACATCATTTTCTGAGCCAACTCCACATCTTATACCAATCTCAGAACACAACTTCATAATATCCAAATTATTCTTTGAAGAGACGGTTTTCCACACAAATCCTTCAAAGCTTTATTAGGAAGTCTCGTGGATCCACACCTAGCTTGTATCATTGCTAAATACTTCATATACTCACCTTTTCTTTACCATAGTGACGGATTTAACATTCTATTGTCAACAGTTTTAAATGTAGCCTGAAATTCCTCAAGCATATCCTGTGGCATTGTCCAGTTTCTAATTGAAATATACTCCATCAAGTGTTCTATATTATCTACACCAAAAACAACAAAGTCTACATCTGATTTACAATTAACATACCCAACAGCGGCTTTTAACGGTGTACAATCATATCGACCGCAAATATCAATAAATCTACTCAAGTATCTTTTCGCAAATTTAACCTTTTCTGGAACTTTATTAGGATCCATTAATACAAGCCCTTGAAGCAAAGAAGACCCAGCAATAATTTTCACATTCATGTTTTTTGCCTTTTCAAAACCACACATATCCAATCTTTGGTCAAATACATTATATGGTATTTGAATCACTTCAATTTCCTTGTATTCCAGTGCCTTTAATGCCTCTTCAGGAGTATAAACTGAAACTCCTATCCGCTCAGTTAATCCTTTTTTCTTTTACATAACATAGAGACTCGACAGCTTTCTCATCAAAAATATAGTTCGCATTATGAAACAGATATGCGTCTAGCTTATTGATTTTTAATCTTTCAAGGCTTTTTTTCAGCGTATTTAGCAACGACTCCTTTCCATTCGCTTTGATTATTATTTAACAACGCTTCTGGTCTAAGTTTCGATACGATTCTTATTTTTTTTCTTTTTTTGAGGGTTCTTACAAAAATAATTCCCTATAATAGATTCTGCATCTCCATATGCAAACGCAGTATCAATTGTTTTTATGCCATTATCAATTGCATAATCTAGAATATCAAACACTTGTTGCTCTTTCGGTCGTCCATTATCTTGTATACCATAGTCTGTTCCAAATTGTACAGTTCCTAGACAGTATTTCATCATGCTGCCTCCAAGTACTTTAGAACTATGTAAGAGTACAAATGTCTTGGATTGTAATCCTCGAATATTATTCTTTGTTGCTTATGCCTCCCTGCATCATTTTTGCATATTTGTATTTTAGCTCTGCAATTTGCCAGTCAGACTCATTATCTATATCTTGCACCTCAGTTTCTGGAATAATATATGGTATCGTTCTCGGTAATATTAAAGATTGATGTTCTAAAAATACATTTGTGTAACATATATAGAATTGTCCAGCATCATGATATATTGTTTCCAAATCTTGACTTCTTATGTTCGCATTCTCTTGATGCTGAAACACAATAAATCTATCTTTTTTTACAAAAGCTCTTTGTGGTGGGTAGCTAAATCTTGTCACACTTATTAAAGAATCACAGTTTGAATTATTAAACAAATTAAACGCATCCTTCAATTTTGTGTCCGTAACGAAAGGAGCCGTTGGGTAAATGCATGCAAATATCTCGAATTTCTTTTCCCTTTTACTATACTCATTTAAAACCTCAAATAACACATCTGATGAAGTAGCATAATCATTGCTGTTTTCTTCTGAACGAAGAAAAGGAACGGAGGCCCCATAATCCTTTGCCACTTGTACAATTTCCTTATCATCAGTAGATACCATTACCTCTTCAAAACAGCCTGATTTAATTGCAGCCTCAATACTATATGAAATAATTGGTTTGCCTAAAAAATCCTTGATATTCTTTTTAGGAATCCGCTTACTTCCCCCTCTTGCAGTTATTATAGCAACACTTTTCATATTAATCCTCTTAATATCTATACTCTCTAACATTTTTCTTTACTGCACATATAACATCTTCTACATCCCTATCTGTCATCTTTGGATATAGCGGAATGCTCATAATACTACTATATATCTGTTCCGCATTAGGGCACAGTCCCTTTTTATATCCTAGCCTTTTATAGTAAGGGAACCAATACACGGGAATATAATGTATTTGTGGTTGTACATTTTCAGCAGACAAAGCATCAAAAAAATCTTTTCTGCTACACGTTAGTCTATCTAGATTCAATCGTATAATATATAAATGTCTACATGTGTCTGATTCATCGATTTCTTTTTGTATAATTATTTCAGGAATCTCGTGAAAAGCATCATCATATCTGCTGACAATTTCTTGTCTTCTTTCCTTAAAGCTTTCAAGCTTTTTTAACTGACTAATTAATAATGCAGCTTGAAAATCTGTCATTCTATAATTATATCCAAGACTAATCTGTTCGTAGTACCATATACCTTCATGTGGTGCCCCTTCCATCATTTCTTCATTATGTGTGATTCCGTGAGTATGGAACAAGACCAGTTTATTGTATAATGCCTCATCATTGGTAAGAATCGCTCCACCCTCACCTGCTGTGATAGTCTTAACAGGGTGAAAACTAAATGTTGTCATATCTGCAATTGATCCTACTTTCCTCCCAGCATAATTCGTGCCAATTGAGTGCGCTGCATCTTCTATCAGAACCAAATTATACTTCTCACATAGCGCCCTTATTTCATTTAACTGTACAGCTTGTCCTGTAAAATCAACTGCAATAATAGCCTTGGTATTTTTTGTTATTTTCTTTTCAATTTCAATAGGATCGATATTATAAGTCTCGCTATTAACATCGGCAAATACAGGTGTGGCTCCGCAATATAAAACGCAGTTGGCGCTTGCTGCAAATGTCAATGGAGTTGTAATAACTTCATCTCCTTCACTTATTCCTGCCGCCAAACAAGCACAGTGCAAAGCTGCAGTGCCATTGGACACAGCAACAGCGTATTTCGCCCCGGTATATTCACATAGCTTAGACTCTAATTCTGACACCTTGGGTCCACATGTTATAAAGTCACTTCGAAGAACATCTTCTACTGCTCTTATATCAGCATCATCTATCCATTGTCTGCCATAATATATCTTTTTTTCTCTAACAGGTGTTCCACCATTAATTGCTAATTGTTCCATAATTATTAATGTTTATCTAAATCAGTATTTAGTCTCTCTCTTAATTGTTCCACGGAAAGCCATTCTGTATTATTTCCAGAACTATATTCAAATCCTTGTTTTACTTTTCTACCACCAGGAAACAATTTATCTTTGCCCCACCATATGTAATTAGGATAAATCACAAAATG
>AUXO017923277.1_pt1 | contig 16488 bp, 15 predicted proteins | sample 768731 | NCBI WGS metagenome assembly AUXO01 (sample SAMN02715735, study PRJNA202380) | gut metagenome | biome: sheep rumen | host: Ovis aries | place: New Zealand: Palmerston North
AAGCGTAGTCTTTGTGACCATGACGAGCCAAACGAATTTTTGTTGCCATTTTGTTTTGTTGTTTATGGGCTACGAATTACTCGAATCCCTGCCCGGGTTAATATTAATGACCTGCTTTTTACTCGAAAAAGCCCGCAAAAGTACTGCTTTTTTCTCAATCGCACAAATTTTTTTGCATAAATCTGTTATTTTTCGTTAAAATGTGTAGTCAAATTTGCATATATCGCATTTTTTACGTACTTTTGCACCCGTAATTTGGTTAATTATGTTGTTTCGAGAGATTATAGGTCAAGAGCGTGTAAAGCAGCAACTGCGTACTTCTGTACAAGAGGGACTCATTCCCCATGCCCAGCTTTTCGTTGGTCCTGAAGGAGTGGGAAAACTCCAACTCGCTATCGCGTATGCACAATACCTCGCATGCCCAAACAGAACCGCCGAAGATGCATGTGGAATATGTCCGACTTGCTTACAATATGCCAAGTTGCAGCATCCTGATTTGCACTTCGTCTTTCCAATGGTTAAGACGGACACGGGTGATGTTTGTGACGATTTCATTGATACTTTTCGTGAACTGCTATTAACTAAATCCTATTTTAATTTAGATGATTGGTATACAGCTTTAGGTGTAGAAACCAAGCAGGGGATGATATACGAGAAAGAAAGTTCTGAAATCTTGCGTAAACTTAATCTAAAGTCTTTTGGCGAAGGGTATAAAGTTATGATCATTTGGCAGCCGCAGAAAATGAATGCCACCTGTGCTAATAAGTTGCTAAAGATTTTGGAAGAGCCGCCGCAAAGAACTATTTTTCTGTTGGTATCTGAGCAGCCCGAACAACTACTTTCTACAATTCTAAGCCGAGTTCAACAGATTCGAGTTCCTCGATTGAGTGATGACGAGATTCGAGATGGACTGATTGCTAATGGGTATGAGTCGCAAAATGCCACTGATTGGGCACATATCGCTAATGGTAGTTATTTGAATGCTATCAAATTGGCTGGAGAAAATAGTACCAATAGTCAATACTTGTCCGACTTCATCGAGCTAATGCGCAATGCATATACCATTGGGCATATCAACGATGCATCCAAGAAGTTATCTGCTCTTCAGAATATACGAAAGTGGAGCCTTGGTATGGCGGATGCAAAAAAAGGAAGAGAGAAACAGCGGGCATTTTTACAGTATGTACAAAGGCAAGTAAGGGAGAATTATGTATTTAATCTTCAGCATCCTGAATTAAACTATCAAACAAAAGAAGAAAGAGATTTCTCGCAACGCTTTTCACCCTATATCAACGCAAGCAATGTTGAACAAATTATGCTTGAATTGGATAAGGCTGAACGCCAAATCGCACAAAATGGGAACGCCAAAATAATTTTCTTTGACATGTGTCTACAATTTATTGTGTTATTAAATAGATAAAATATATGAACGAAAAATTTACACTGAATAATGAGGCTTGTCAGTTTACGCCGAAGGCTTGCTGTCGTAATTCTGCTCACATGCTTCCGGTTACGGATTGGTTGGCAGATTTGCCCGATAACATCGAAGAAAACGATCTTGTTGAGGTGCAATTTAAGAACACTCGAAAAGTATTCTTTCGGAATGTCAATCGCCTTCCTTTAGAGAAAGGTGTCAGTGTTATTGTTGAAGCTAATCCTGGCTATGATCTTGGCGAGGTGGTTCTTACCGGTCAACTCGTTAAACTTCAAATGAAGAAAAATCGTATTGATCTCAATCGTTACGAAATTCGTAATGTCCTTCGACTTGCTGAACAAGCAGACCATGACAAAGCTGCTATAGCACATGCAAAAGAGCAAGATACTATGATAAAAGCTCGTCAACTCGCTAAATCGCTCGGCTTGGAGATGAAGATTGGCGATGTTGAATATCAGGGAGATGGTTCCAAAGCGATCTTTTACTATATTGCTGATGGCCGCGTTGATTTTAGGCAACTTATCAAACTCTATGCAGAAGCATTTCGTGTCCGAATTGAGATGAAACAGATTGGTGCGCGTCAAGAAGCTGGGCGTATCGGCGGAACGGGTCCTTGTGGACGTGAGTTATGTTGTTCCACATGGATGACTAATTTTACTTCTGTAGGTACAGGGGCGGCCCGTTTACAACACGTATCCCCTAATCCTCAAAAGTTGGCAGGACAATGTGCTAAGCTTAAATGCTGCCTTAATTATGAAGTACCAATCTACGAGGATGCATTACGGAGAGGAGAAACAATAGGTACCCCAGTTATACAAGAAGAGACTCCTGATTTAGGATTTAAAAATGATGTCGGGCAGGGAGATTTAAATAGATTTGACCGTAAAAAGAATCATCATAACGACAGACATAATGATCGTCGAAACGATAGAAACAAAAACCATGAACGTCAAAAACCTGCTGATAGTAATCGTAATTAGTACTCTCCTTCTTGCTTGCTCAAAAAGGACCATCTATTCCGAATTTAAGGCAGTCCCAATTGTGGGATGGCAGGAAGATTCTGTTTTATCATACTGCGTGTCAGTTGATGAGACTCGCAACCTATATGATATCCTTATATGCGTGCGACATACAGAAGTCTATCCCTATCAAAACATGTGGCTATTTTGTTCTTTTGGACGCGATACCTTAATGCATGATACTATTGAGTTCTTTTTGGCAGATGATCGAGGACGTTGGCTTGGAAATGGAGGAAACAAGTGGATAGAAATGCCAGTTTTATACGAGCATAACTACCAATTTCCTGATACCGGAAAGTATATTTTCACCATTCAACAAGGAATGCGTGACGAGGCGTTACAAGGAATAAGCGACATGGGGTTAATCATTAGACAATCTAATTAACATGAGCAAGAATAAGTTGAAAAAGTTTGCAGAAATGGAAACATTTCATAATGTATTCCAATGTGCTGCTTGCGAGTTGAATGATGTTAATCCTATTGTGCAAATGGCAGGTCATTGGCACGAACGGTACTTCAAAAATAACAACCCCATAGTCTTGGAACTCGGTTGCGGAAGAGGGGAATATACGGTTGGTTTGGCAAAGTTATATCCCTATAAGAATTTTATAGGTGTAGACATCAAGGGAGCGCGAATGTGGGCGGGTGCCAAGCAAGCGGAAGAAGAAAGTCTTCCAAATGTTGCATTCCTTCGCACAAATATAGAAAATATCATTTCCTTCTTTTCTGCCGGTGAAATCGAAGAAATATGGATTACTTTTTGTGATCCACAAATGAAGAAAGCTACTAAAAGACTTACTTCCACTTACTTCATGGCACGCTATCAACAAATAATGCGAGAGGGAGGAAAGATTCATCTAAAGACGGATAGTCCATTCCTTTATACTTACTCACGCGAAATGATCCGTGTCAACAATTATTCTCTCTTGGCTGATACCGATGATTTGTATAATACTGAGAACCATTACGATGATGCGAAAGCTCTGCGTACTTATTACGAGCAACAATGGCTTGACAGAGGAATGAGTATCAAATACCTAAGTTGGCAACTGATAAAAAAAGATACATTTGAAGAACCCGATATTGAAATAGAAAAAGATAATTACCGTTCGTACGGAAGAAATTATGTATCCACAACAAATCATTGATGCGCTGCGCCATGTCCGTTATCCCGGTACAGGAAAGGATTTGATAGAGTCCGGAATACTTGAAGATGATATCCGCATAAGCGGTATGTCTGTCTCGTTCTCTCTAATCTTTGCTAAAGATAATGATCCATTTATTAAGTCTGTCGTAAAGGCTGCCGAAACAGCTGTTAAAACGTACGTGGACGAGAATGCTGCCGTCACAATTCATACAAAATTCTTGAAACAGACGCAGCAGCCTACAATACCCGCTTCGCCTGTCCAAGCTAAACATATTATTGCCATTCATAGCGGTAAGGGAGGTGTTGGCAAGTCTACAGTAGCAGCCAATTTAGCTGTGTCCTTGGCAAAGCGAGGTAATGCCGTTGGATTACTCGATGCAGATATACATGGTCCTAGTATGCCTAAAATGTTTCACACCGAAGATTGTCGACCTGTATCCATAGAAGTAAACGGGCGTGATTTGATTGAGCCTATAGAGCAGTACGGGGTTAAAATGCTCAGTATAGGTTTCTTTGTAGATCCATCGAATGCAGTTGTTTGGCGAGGAGGGCTTGCTTCAAATGCCATTAAGCAATTGATAGAGGATGCGAATTGGGGAGAACTCGATTATTTCTTAATTGATCTGCCTCCTGGAACGAGTGATATCCATTTGACTCTTGTTTCTGCTCTTCAGCTAACAGGAGCTATTGTGGTTACAACTCCTCAACCTGTGGCGTTAGTGGATGCGCGGAAAGGGGTGGATATGTTTCGTAACGAAAAAATTAATGTGCCTGTTTTAGGTATTATTGAAAATATGGCTTGGTTCACCCCTGCCGAGTTGCCTAACAATCGTTATTATATATTCGGCCAAGACGGTGGTAAAAGACTTGCGGAGGAATTGAAAGTGCCTTTATTAGGACAAATTCCTCTTGTACAGTCTGTTCGAGAAGCTGGAGATAATGGTGAACCGATAGCTCTTCAGGATGGACATCCTGCTGCGGTAATTTTTGATCAAATATGCCAACAACTACAGAGTTAGGCACAGCGCCTATACATAAACTACTATTTAAGTATGCGATGCCCGCCATTATTGCAATGACGGCAACGTCCATGTATAATATTGTAGATAGCATCTATATTGGTCATGGTTGCGGCGCTTTGGCTTTAGGTGCACTTACTGTAGCTAAGCCATTCATGGATATTTGTGCTGCTTTTGGCAGTTTAGTTGGAGTGGGGGCTTCTTCTTTGCTTGCCATTTATCTTGGCGAAAAAGATTATGATCGTGCCAATCGCGTTTTAGGCAATGTAATCGTGATGAATGTCATTCTTTCAGCTATTGTGATGGCAATAGGTCTTATCTGGCTTGACCCTATTTTGATGGCGTTCGGAGCAAGTGAAGATACATTAGGCTTTGCGCACGATTACATGGAAATAATTCTCTACGGTAATATTCTCACTCATATTTATTTTGGTCTTAATGCACTTTTGCGCTCTGCTGGCCATCCTCGTTTCTCAATGACAGCTACGATAGTGGCAGTTATTGTGAATATCATCTTAGATCCTCTTTTTATCTTTGGTATGGAAATGGGTGTTCGAGGAGCTGCTTTAGCTACGGTTATAAGTCAAGCGGTTGCTGTTGTTTGGCAACTTACCAAATTTATGGATAAGAACGAATTAGTTCGATTCCATCGAGGAATTTGGCGGCTTAATCGGCATATAACAAGCCGTGCGTTAACTATAGGTATGTCGCCGTTCTTGTATAACATTGCCCATTGTTTTGTAGTCATCATTATCAATAACCAACTCAAACATTTTGGTGGCGATATGGCGATTGCATCCTACGGAGTTATCAATCGTTTGACCTTTGTTTTTGCGATGATGATAATGGGGCTCAATCAAGGAATGCAGCCGATAGCTGGATATAATTATGGCGCGAAACAGTATAGTCGGGTACTGAAGTCTTTTTATTTGACAAGCGCTTATGCGACTGTAGTTATGAGCATTGTCTTTCTATTAGGGGAGTTGTGTCCCGAAGTAGTGACTAAAATGTTCACGCACGATCCTCTCCTTATCTCTCAAACTATCAAGCCGATGCGCATAATCTGTTCAACGATGCTCATAATCGGTTTCCAAATGGTAGCTGGTAATTTGTTTACGTCTATAGGTAAAGCAGGTAGAGCCATTTTCCTAAGCCTCACAAGACAGGTAATATATCTTATACCGTTAGCTCTGCTTTTGCCGTTGTACTTTAGTGATCCTCTAGATGGTGTTTGGTGGTCCATTCCTATTAGTGATGCCTTGGCGGCTATAACAGCCGTTATTGTCCTGCTGTCTTCTCGCAAGGATCTCCCCAGTGACGAACAATTTCATCCATAATGGAGAACACCTCTTCTTTTGTATCGGCACGAAGAAGTGCTATACGTGTTTGCTTGAAGTCGTATAGGCCTTTGAATACAGGTGAATTGGCAAAGTGTCGGCGCGAATGAACAATGCCCTTTCGCTCATCTCCAATCCATTCAATACTACGTTCTACGTGTTCTTTTAGAATCTCTACACACCATGACATGGAACGCTTAGGGAGAAGTTCTTCAGTAACTAAGTAGTGTTTTATATCCTCAAATATCCAAGGGCAGCCGAACGTTGCTCTACCTATCATAATGGCATCCACACCATAGTTATTGAAGCACTCTTTGGCTCGTTCGGGCGTGGTGACATCTCCATTTCCAATAATAGGAATATGCATTCGAGGATTTCTCTTCACATCGCCAATCAGTGTCCAATCGGCTTCACCTGTGTACATTTGTGCCCTTGTGCGACCATGAATAGCTAATTCTGTTATTCCGCAGTCTTGTAGGGCTTCCGCCAAGTCCACAATGATTTTCTGTTCATCATTCCAGCCTAATCGGGTTTTGGCTGTAACTGGAGTATGTACAGCATTAACGACCGCCTTTGTTATTTCCAACATTTTAGGAACATCTCGCAGTAATCCGGCTCCAGCACCTTTGCCTGCTACCTTTTTTACAGGGCATCCAAAATTAATATCAATAAAATCAGGTTTAGCCTGTTCAACAATCTGAGCTGCATCTGCCATTGAAGCCGCGTCTTTGCCGTATATCTGAATGGCCACTGGTCGCTCCAAGTCGGAAATCTGTAGTTTTCTTGTGGTTGAAGCCACATCGCGAACTAAGGCATCTGCGTTAACGAATTCCGTATAGACTCGATCAGCTCCAAAACGCTTACAAAGCATTCTGAACGCAGGATCAGTCACGTCCTCCATTGGTGCTAGATACAAAGGCCTTGCTATCATACTACTTATTAATAGTTGGATATTTGATGCGATGATGATTGATAGCCAAAAGGCGCTCTTTAAATACTTGGCGAATATCTTCTACATCTTTGAAGGATAGTGGAGTGTCAGAAAACTGTCCTTCGTTAATTTGCTGCTCTATCATATCATCAACCATTGCATTGACATTGTTTTCAGTATATTCCTTTAAACTCCGTGAGCGCGCTTCTACTGCGTCTGCCATCATCAGAATAGCCTCTTCTTTACTGGTTGGCTTAGGACCATGATAGCGGAAAAGTTCCGGATTCACCGTGTTTTTCCCGTTAGAGTTATTAACTGCTGTATTGTAAAAATAGCGTGTTAGTGATGTTCCATGGTGCGTGGTGATGAAACTAATGAGCACCTCGGGGAGATGGTTTTGACGAGCTATTCGAACACCATCTTCTACATGCGCAATGACCACTTGAGCAGCCTCCTCAGGAGTCATGTCCAGCAGCGGATTTTGTCCGTCTGGTTGATTCTCAGTAAAGTATTCTGGATGGGCAAGTTTGCCAATATCGTGATATAGTGCACCGGTGCGAACGAGAAGTGATTTGGCGCCGATACGCTTTGCTGCTTCCATAGCCAAAGTACTTACTTGCATTGAGTGTTGGAAACTTCCTGGTGCTTTTTGAGCAAACTCTAATAATAAGGATGAGTTAATATCTGTCAATTCTACTAAGGTGATAGAACTGAGAAGGTGAAAGCCTTTTTCGAAGAGATAGATTAGGCCGTATGCACAGATAATGAGAATTGTGTTAATACCAAAATACAGGTAATTCCAAGCATCTATACTACGCCATTCTCCGGTGGTACTTAATACGTAAGCGGTATAAGTAACGGCATAGGTAAGTAAGATGAAGCCTGCCGTTTGAGCCAATTGTGAACGCTTTGTCATGTCTTTCAAACCGGCTACTGCAATAATTCCAATCGCAATTTGCACAACCATAAATTCACCAATATTTGGCACAGCAGGTGCAGCTAATAATAGGGTCATTAAGTGTAAGAAGAATGCCGTGCGCGAGTCATAGAATACGCGAGTGATAATAGGTACCCAAGCGAAAGGAATGAGGTAAATGCTCAGTGATGTATAGCGCATTAAGCTACAAGTGAGTATTAAAATAAGGCCGGATAGTAGTGCAAAAAATAACATTGTGCGTTGTTGCCGCAGAAACTCAGGGCGGAAGATATACAGGTACAGGCCAAATAGTAATATAAAGAATAGCACTAATAACGCTTCACCAACGATAGACCATGCGGATTGGGTTTTCGTTTGATTTTCATTCTCATAGGCTATCTTTAGGGAGTAAAGTAGCATGGCTGTGTCTTCGGTTACAATATCGCCTCTATCCACCACTTTTTCTCCTGCTTGAACGATGCCGCGAGTAAGGGAAATACTGCTCAAAAGCGTGGCGCGTAGCTGATTGGTTCGTGCGGTGTCACGGACAATATTTGGTGTGAAGTTTTTGTCGAATGCTACGTATGCCGATTTGGGAGTATATACGTCTTTGAGCGGATAGATTGTTGCTACTTTTCCGTCAATAATTGAGATGTTTTCCACTCCTTCTTTAACTAAAGTTTCGCGCTCACTAAGTGATGCAACTAAAGGGTATTGTGGTTGTTCTGCTAAGTAGGTGTAGATAGGAGTAAAATCGCGTAGTACTTCCGTTTGTTCAGCTGTTAATTGGGACTCAGACTTATAGATTGGGAAGTCAAACTCCGCTACCAAACGATCATACGACCATGGGCGCCCTATTTCATATCGATAAGGGAAGGAACCATCGTAGCGCGGGTATAAATATACAGTTACTCCGGCGAGTAAAAAATAGGCCAATAGTGTTACTACATTTTTGGTAATAGATTGTAATTTCATATTGTGTTCAATTATCGTTTATTAGCAAAAAAGTCTTGCATTAATTGGCGGCAGTCGGAGTCTAATATACCTGATTTCACCGATGTTTTTGGGTGAAGTGCCTTCGGTGCAAAAGTGGTATAACCTCTCTTCTCGTCTGTGCAACCATACACGAGGCGCGCCACTTGCGCCCATCCGATGGCTCCAGCGCACATAGCACACGGTTCAACTGTGACGTATAAAGAACAGTCCGTTAGGTATTTCCCTCCTAATGTTTGTGCTGCGGCCGTGATGGCCTGTATTTCCGCGTGAGCTGTTACGTCTTGTAGCGTCTCCGTTAAATTATGTCCCCGTCCAACTATTTGGTTGCCAGCTACGATAACGCATCCGATTGGAATTTCTCCTTCGGCTAATGCTTTGCGTGCTTCGTTGATTGCTTGGGTCATATATTTCTCATCTACTTCCATTCAAACGTTTCTATCAAGTGAATTATATCTTGTTCAAGGTAGTCCAAGATAGGTCGTAGCGAGTCCGCGTTAGGACGGCAATTGCAGTAAGCAGCGCCTCGGAAGAAATGTTTGGTGGAATCGGTTAGAATAAATTGGTAGGGTGACGCGGTGTTGCCCTCTAAAGTGAAAAATACGCCGTATACATTTGCTGCAGAATTGCTATATTCGCGCTCCGGAATAGCTGAAGCCTGTGAGGTATGCTTATACACAAACTGAACCGCATCGTCTGTTAATTCGCGCAGATTTCCTTGAATGGGCATATAGGAGCAGTGGATATCCGCATTCAGTACGTCGTAATGGATATTTTTCCATTCTCCATCTCCTTTGTTAGGCACTGGTTGCCATGTTGCGTAGTCCGATATTTCGAAGATATAAGGTTCTGTTGCTTGAAGTGGACTATAGCTTGCGGCAGGCAAAACAATTCGGCGATAACCATACGGACGAGGATACGAAGTTTTGCGGCATCCGCATAAACTTACGCACAAGAAAATCAATATATATAGCCCACACTTACGCATTATAAACGATTATCGGCGCAAAATTACTTCTTTTTTTTGATATATACAAATTTTTTTGTACTTTTGCAGTCGCAATTGATAGGAGAATGCAGTTTAATCGTGAACATATTAATTTGCCGGTCCTTCACCTTGTTGGTGAAGAGGCTGATTGTTTAGGCTTAGAGTGCTACGTCATAGGCGGTTGGGTGAGAGACCAGTTTTTAGGTAGGCATAGTAAGGATATTGATGTTGTGGTTGTTGGTTCCGGTATCCGTTTAGCCGAAGTCGTGGCGAAGCGATTGGGCAAGGGAACTCATTTGTCTATTTTTAAGACGTACGGCACAGCGCAGGTAAAGCATAAAGATATCGAGTTGGAATTTGTAGGGGCCCGCCGTGAGAGTTATCAGCATGACAGCCGAAATCCTATCGTAGAGAACGGCACGTTGGAAGAAGACCAGAATCGTCGTGATTTTACGATTAATGCGTTAGCTATTTGCATCAACAAGAGTCGTTATGGTGAACTGCTTGACCCTTTCGATGGAATCGGCGATATGGAGCGTAGCATCATTCGTACGCCTCTTGATCCTGACATAACTTTTTCGGATGATCCATTACGTATGATGCGCGCTATTCGTTTTGCAGCGCAACTTCATTTTTCAATCCATCCGGAGACTTTTGCAGCTATTCAACGCAACCGTGAGCGTATTCATATAATTACAAAGGAGCGTATCTTTGATGAACTCAACAAGATTATGCTTTCCGACAAACCTTCCATCGGTTGGCTACTTTTGGATGAAAGTGGTTTACTGCCGTTGATTTTCCCAGAGTTGGCGGCACTTAAGGGGGTAGAGACGATTGAAGGTCGTGGGCATAAGGATGTTTTTTATCATACCCTTCAAGTGGTGGATAATGTGGTGACTTTGCAGAAAGAAAAGTACGGTGAAATCGAGCAAATCGGTCAAAACGATAAGGCATTGTGGCTTCGCTGGGCTGCGCTGCTGCATGATATAGGTAAACCTCGTTCCAAGGCTTGGGACCCTAAGGCTGGATGGACTTTCCGCAACCATAATTATATTGGCGCCAAGATGATTCCGCGTATCTTCAAGAACATGAAGTTCCCGCAGAACGAAAAAATGGACTACGTCATTAAGATGGTGGACCTGCACATGAGACCAATTAATCTTATTGAGGATATTGTAACCGATTCCGCTGTTCGTCGACTCTTATTCGAAGCGGGTGATGATATTGATGATTTGATGCTGTTGTGTGATGCGGATATCACGTCTCGCAATGCGCAAAAGGTGGCACGTTACCATTCTAATTATGAGTTGGTGCGCCAAAAGATGTTAGAATTGGAGGAGCGTGATCGTATTCGTAATTTTCAACCGCCTGTGCGTGGAGAGGAGATTATGCAGTTACTTCATTTAGAGCCTTGTTCTTTGGTAGGCGAATTAAAAAGCGCCATCAAAGAGGCTATCCTTGATGGCGTTATTAAGAATGATTACAACGAAGCGATTGCTTATCTTTATAAGCTCGCTAAGGAGCGATCACTTGTATAAGAAGCGTTTAATAGAACGTTTCGGTGTCTTTTCAAACTCTTTATCTACGAGTTCTATCTCACGAACTTGCGAGTAGTTGGGCAATTGCTTATTGAGAGCAATTAGATTGTTGTTCATAAGTTCTTTCAGTGCTTGTGCGTCTTTGCATTCCTCTGGGTAGACGAGAGCAACAAGTTTGCCTTTGCGTTCTACTACCACGCATTCTGCTACGCCTTCGAGTGAGTTGAGTTTATCTTCAATTTCTTCTGGGTAGATATTTTGCCCGCTTGCACCGAGAATCATATTCTTGCAGCGACCGCGAAGATAAACATTACCTTTCTTATCTATAACGCCCATGTCGCCAGTGCGCAACCAACCATCTTCTGTGAAAGCATCGTCCGTTGCCTGGAGATTCTTGTAGTAGCCTCGCATTATATTTTCGCCGCGAACTTGTAATTCGCCTTCTATTCGGCGTGGATCAGGCGAGTCAACGCGGATTTCCAGGCGATCGATACCCTTACCGCATGAGCGGAAAGCATATTTAGACCAGTGCTCATAGCAGACTAACGGAGCGCATTCGGTCATTCCATAACCTACTGTGTAAGGGAACTTAATCTGACGCAGGCAACGCTCTACATCTTCGTTCAATGCAGCACCGCCGATAATCAGAATCTCTAGCTTACCGCCAAAAGCTTGCATAAGTTGATTGTACACTTTTTTGCGGATAGGAATATTGATTAGCGGAGTGTACCACAATGCTTTAACCAGAGGTTTGTTGATGACAGGGAAGATTTGTTTCTTAAAGATCTTCTCAACAAGCAATGGCACAGTCAAAATCATATATGGGTGTACATCCTTAAATGCTTGCATGAGCAGCGATGGAGTTAGACTCTTAACGATGAAATATACATGAGTACCACCAGCTAGTTGATACAAGAACTCAAACATTAGGCCGAACATGTGTGCCATAGGTAACATGGATACAATCGATTTGGATGGGTCGTTTGGAATGCGGTCTTGTCCGAATACAACATTGGAACTCAAGTTGCGGTGGGTTACCATCACACCTTTCGGATTGCCGGTGGAACCGGAGGTATAGTTGATTAATGCCAAGTCATCGAAGTTATCTTTTGGGAACTTAACAAGCTCCTTGGTATACCCATTGGGATATTTCTTTTTGAAAGCTTTATCTATATCTTCCGTTGTTATGTTTTGCTTTGTTTGCATAATATTAAAGTCTGCCAGAGCAATAAATGTGTCTACTGTTGGCATGTCCTTTAGTTCTACGCGACCGCGTACCCACGGACCGATAAATAGTACTTTTGAGTCGGAGTGCTCTACCAAATTATAGATACTCTCTGTTGTGTAGTCGGGCAGTAAGCTAACAGCTACCAAGCGGCGTGCAGCGATAGCGAGATAGACAACACCCCAGTTGCTGCAGTTACGACCGCAGATTCCTACTTTGTCACCTGGTTTTAAACCCAGTTGGTCAAATAGAAGGCCTAACCATTCTACTTTCTCTGCTAATTGACCATACGTGTACTCTGTGGTTCCTCCGTAATCGGAAACGGCTATTGCGTTCCAGTTCTCGGTGATAGTTTGTTCTAAATAATCAAAATAATGTCTCATACCTTAAATATTATTATATGGTTTAAAATCAATTTGCGGTGCAAAAGTACTTTTTTTTCATTGCCACGCAAAAAAAATGGTATTTTTGAGCCCCTTTTGGGACAAAAATGCGTTTTATGGGGTGAAAGTTGCTATTTTGGGGTGAAAATAATTGTGTATCTCAAAAAAAAGCAGTACTTTTGCAGCCGTTTTTATAAAGGTGTACTATGTCAGAAGTTAATTCTACTCCCCAACAGCCTCAATATGATGATAGCAATATCATCACCTTAACCGGACTGGAGCATATTCGTCTGCGTCCTGGTATGTATATTGGTAAACTCGGTGATGGAAGTCATGCGGACGATGGTATCTATGTGTTAATTAAAGAGACGATAGATAACTCTATCGACGAGTTCCGTATGAAAGAAGGTAAAGTGATTGATGTGACAGTTGAGGGACGTAAAGTGACGGTGCGCGACTACGGTCGTGGTATCCCATTAGGGAAAATGGTAGATGCCGTTTCCGTAATTAACACCGGTGGTAAGTACGACAATAAGGCATTTAAGAAGTCTGTTGGTCTGAATGGTGTAGGAACGAAGGCAGTGAATGCACTTTCTTCCGATTTCACCGTGCAATCGTTCCGTGACGATAGTACCCGCTATGCTGTATTCCATCAGGGTGTGCTGGTAGAAGATTCTGGGATTATGAGCATTCGTGACTGGATGGCAAAAACGGGTGAGAAGGTGGAGCCTAAGCGAGGCACTCGTATTGAATTTACTCCCGATACGGATAAGAAGTTATTTGATAACTATCAGTTCCGTGATGAGTATATAGAGACGATGTTGCGCAACTACGCCTATCTTAATACCGGATTGACGCTCAATTATAATGGTCGTAAGTTTGTTTCTAAGAACGGTTTATTTGATTTACTGACTGAGCGCATGACAGCCGATCCGCTTTATCCGATTATCCATATTACGGGTGATGATATTGAGATAGCGCTCACACACACCAACCAGCCGGGCGATGAGTACTACTCATTTGTTAATGGTCAATATACCATTCAGGGCGGTACGCATCAGACTGCTTTCCGCGAGGCGATTGGTCGTACGATTAAAGAGTTCTTCAATAAAAATCAGGAGTTAGCAGACATCCGTAATGGTGTAGTAGGTGCCATTGCGCTCAATGTTGAGGAACCTGTTTTCGAGAGTCAGACGAAAGTCAAATTAGGTTCTCGCGACATGGCGCCCAGTGGAGAGATTAGTATCAATAAGTTCGTTAATGATTTTGTCAAGCAGCAGTTGGATAACTATCTGCATAAGGTACCCGAAGTGACGGAAATCATGCTGCAGAAGATTCAGGATTCGGAGAAGGAGCGTAAGGCGATAGCCGGTGTGACGAAAGCAGCACGTGAGCGCGCTAAGAAGAACTTGCTCAACAATCCTAAGCTACGTGATTGTCAGATTCACTACAATGATCCTAAGCCGGTGAAATCGGCAAAAGATGCAGATGATGACTTGCGTCAAGAGAGTGCTATCTTTATCACAGAGGGTCTTTCTGCATCGGGATCAATTACTAAGAGTCGTGACGTTCGTACACAGGCAGTGTTCTCACTTCGTGGTAAGCCGCTCAATAGTTATGGTTTGAGCAAATCAGTCGTTTATGAGAACGAGGAGTTCAATTGTTTGCAGTCTGCGCTCAATATTGAGGATGGCTTGGACGAGTTGCGTTATAATAAGGTGATTATTGCAACAGATGCCGATGTTGATGGTATGCATATTCGTTTGCTGATGCTCACGTTCTTTTTGCAGTTCTTCCCAGATTTGGTAAAGAAAGGTCATGTTTATATTCTTCAGACTCCTCTTTTCCGTGTGAAGAATAAGCAAGAGACGCGTTATTGTTATTCGGAGGAGGAGCGTTTAGCAGCTTTGAAGGCTGTTAAGAATCCTGAGATTACGCGATTCAAAGGTTTGGGTGAGATTAGTCCAGAAGAGTTCAAAGGCTTCATCGGTCAAGGTATTCGTTTAGACCAAGTGTCCTTACGCAAAGAGGATGCGGTGAATGATTTATTGGCGTATTATATGGGTAAGAATACGACCGAGCGTCAAAACTTTATCATTGATAATCTTGTCTTTGAGGAAGATAAAGTGGACGAGAGTGTTGAGTTATGATACCACTTCTTTTGTTTATAGCATTGGGGTTGTTTATCCTCGTCGCGTTTGAGTTACGTGCACGTAAAAAGTCCGGTGAAATCGAGCAAAAACAATCGTCCAACGTGGCTAATTCGGATGGTGAGTGCTGCGGACAACATTTAGTATGTGAGCGCGAAACGTTATTACAAACGAATGCGCATATAGACTATTACGATGATGAGGAATTAGATGCATTGGCCGATATTGCCCCTGAGCAATATACGGAATCGCAGTATCAGATGTTGCGCGAGGTATTTGATTCGCTTAGTGAGAAAGATGTGCCTGGTTGGTGTCGTTCTATCCAACTTCGTCGTATTCAATTGCCCCAAGACATCCGCGAAGAAGCATTGCTTATTGTGCGTGAGAGGCGGCAAAGAAAATAAATACCTATTCCTGCAACTGCGAAACTAATTAGTCCTATCCACATTGTGTCACCTGTTCCAAAAGTCTCAACCACATCAGGATTGAGATTATTGTTATATATGACCCAGTAAGCAATTACAGTAGCGGCATTATTTGTGAAATGCATTGCGATAGGTATCCAGAGTGAGCCCGTCCAGCAGAGAGTATAGCCGAATAGTGCGCCGAGTAGCATTCGTGGTACAAAACCGTAGAATTGAAAATGTATTGCGCTGAATAGGATAGCGATACCCCAAATGGCGACGTGTTGTCGTGCGGTTAATTTAGTGCCAGAGTTTGCGGCAGTGCCTGCAGCGAGACGTTGGAGCGTACCGCGAAAAGTCAGTTCTTCTGCCATCGCGGGCAGTAGTGCCATCAGCACGATATTGATTAGCAAGAGGCCCGCTCCTTTACCTTGTAAGAATCGTTCCGTGAGTGCCATAGCTGCATCTTCCTGTTGTCGCATTATTTCTTCAAGAGGTTGTAGCGCTTGCGGAAGCGTGAGGTGGCTATTCCAATCGGCTAAAAGATTTATAGCAGGTAGTGCGGCAAGCATTAGTAGAATAGCAGTCATCCAGGTAGGCCATTTGGGAATGCGGTTCAGTTGCAACCAGTCGGATGGTTGGTCGCTGACTAAGTAAGCGAGAAAGAAAGGTGGTATAAAGAAGGTAGCCAATGTCTGCACGAACTGGAACCACTTAAGGGAAGCTGTTGATTGGTGGTCGATAGGCAGTATAGTCCAGATGGTCATAACGAGCGCTGTGAGCAGGAGCATGATAGCGAACCAAACGAAGCATTTTGCCCATGGATTACGATGTTTTAGGTGTCCTTTTAGCATATTTCTTCAAAAAAGTAACAAAATATTTTGTCATATCAAAAAAAAGCAGTACTTTTGCAGCCGCTTTTGGAGATTATGTCTTCAAATAGCGACGGGATGTGGCGCAGTCCGGTAGCGCAACGGTCTGGGGGACCGGAGGTCGCAAGTTC
>AUXO011192587.1_pt1 | contig 16486 bp, 12 predicted proteins | sample 768731 | NCBI WGS metagenome assembly AUXO01 (sample SAMN02715735, study PRJNA202380) | gut metagenome | biome: sheep rumen | host: Ovis aries | place: New Zealand: Palmerston North
TACTTGACGATTTACACCAAAATTATCCCATTGTTGAATGTTTTGCATGTATTGTTGAGGGTTCATTGAAACTCCACCAAGCATTCCGAAACCAACACCCATACCCATTCCTGCGTATGGACTCATTAGCGGCGCATCCATCATAGTTGTCATGTATGGATTTACCATTCCGAAATTAACTGTCATTTCTAAACCTCCAATAACTTGCGTTATCTTTATTAAAACCGTTAAACCAACTTGTAAGTTTTTGTATTATTATCTCAATATCCTTACATCTATATAAAAAAAATTGAAACGCAATAATTGACATGATTTCGGCGTTTTGTTAAGTTTTGTTAACAAGTTGTAAAAAAAGCCCCCGAATTATCGCACACTACGGGGGACTAATCAGTAAAAGAGACATCACTAATATAGTTATACATGTTTTAAAAAATTTCCAATATTGGACGAAGAAAAATATTTAAATTATAATCTTTAGCATGAAGAAATTATTTTTTTGTTTATTTTTATTACTATTTTGTACATCTTTATCTTTTGCAGACGAAATGACTAAATCACAGCAGGCAATTGCATTTTATAATGACAATAACATTGAAGGCGCAATAAAAATCCTTCAATCAATACCTGAAAATGATAAAACCGCAGAGGATTGGCTTTTAATGGGTAACTTACTTCAGGATAAAAACCAAAAAGCAGAAGCAGTATTCATGTTTAAACGAGCAATTTTAACCGACAAAAGCTATTATAAACCATACTTTAATCTTGCTAATATATACTTGGAAGAAGAAAGACCTTTAATGGCAATTGATAATTACAAAATTGTAAACAGACTAAAACCTGATTTTGCTTATGGTTATTATAATTTAGGTTGTGCATATTTAAAATTGGGAGAATATAAAAAAGCAAAAAGATGTTTTGAGAAAGCTGTTGAATTAAAAAATACAGAGCCGGATTTTCAATATAATCTTGCGTTTTGCTACAAACAGCTTAACAAATTAAAATTAGCAAATAAACATTTGGAATTTTACAATAAATTAATGGAAATGCATTAATGCTTGCACTAACCGTTGAATGATATTAATATAAAGAAGTTATGGGTAAGATTTTAGACATAATAATAAAAATAAGTGCGGCTATAATAGTTGTGTTTATTTTGTATTGTTGCACAATTGGACGAGAATTTGGAATTAAACAAGTACATAAAATTCTTGGCATGTACCACGTAAATGTCGGTGATAAAGCATTCAAAAAACATAATATGCAAGACGCAATTAATGCCTATGAAACAGGTTTAGAGCTATTTCCTGAGCACTATGAAGCATGGTTTAATTTAGGAAATATATATGTGGCATACGAAGATTATTTTTCAGCAACTGAAGCATATCAAAATGCAATAAAAGCAAAAAATAACTATACTCAAGCAAGAATGAACTTAGGTATAATAACGGCTGAAAAACTCGGGGACTTCGATGAAGCAATAAACCAATATCAAAGGATTATTAATTCAAAACACTTTCTAATTTCAATACCATTTGTATATGACAACAAAAAAAGTGAAACCGCTAATAAAGCTATTGCATACTACAATATGGGTAAAGCATACTCTCAAAAAGCACTTTATCTTCCAAATAAACTAAAAACAGAAAAAAAAGAATTACTGCATAAAGCAGCAAAAGCCTATGAAAATGCTGTTGAAATAATTAAAGATGATTACAATATGTACTATAATTTAGCATTAACGTATCATATATTAGGAGATTACAGAAAAGCAGGTCAATATTATTGCAGTGCAATAGAAACATCACCTATGCAATATGAAGCGCACTACAATTTAGGATTAATGCTGAAACATTTACGTCAGGAAACTTATGCTATTGATGAGCTGGAAAAAGCTGCCGTACTATCAACAAGCAGCTATTCAAGCCACTCTCAATATATTTTTGATGTTCTAAGCTCAGTTTCAATGGATGCCCTACAAAAAGGACTACCAAATAATATTGACAAACTTATTGCCCAACAAGAACAAAAAGAAAAAGAAAAAAATAAAAAATCAGATAATAAAAAAGCAACAGAAAAAACTAAACAAGACGAAGATTCTGTCTTTTTGATAAACGGAAAAATTACGGTTGATGATGACAAAGACCAAACAGTCATAAACAACTTTAAAAAATGCCCTTCAAAATCATTATTTGAAATGAATTAAAAAATAGGTAAAACAATTGAAAACAATAGCATATTTATGCAGCTACAATGAAAATACAGAACAATTTAACAAGGATATATCACAGCAAAAAGCAGATATAAAAATTTTCTGTGATTTACACAAAATTGAATTAGATGAAATCTTTGTTGAAACAAGTACAAGAGATGATTTCAAGCCTGTATTGTTAGAAATTATGAGTAAATTTTATAATAATGCCGAAAAGCTTATTATATCAAATAACAGTGTTATTAGCAGTAATTCAGATTTTAAGGACTGGGTATTTGATGAATTTAATAGAATGAATATTAAAATTATAGTAATAAATTCACAAAAAGAACTTTTACCACCTAAATTATTGTCAAATTTAGCAGAGAACATAAAAAATATACCCTCGTTACCCGAAATAATAACTAAATCACTTGAAATTATGCAAGACAAAAATACGTCTGCATCTACACTTGCCAAAATAATTTCTAACGATATTGGTCTTACAGCAAGAGTGAAATTATAGTAATAAATTCACAAAAAGAACTTTTACCACCTAAATTATTGTCAAATTTAGCAGAGAACATAAAAAATATACCCTCGTTACCCGAAATAATAACTAAATCACTTGAAATTATGCAAGACAAAAATACGTCTGCATCTACACTTGCCAAAATAATTTCTAACGATATTGGTCTTACAGCAAGAGTATTAAAGCTTGTGAATTCTGCATATTATGGATTTCCAAAACAAATATCAACAATTCAACAAGCCATAACAATTCTTGGATTTACAACAATTAAGGGAATTATAATTTCTGCAAGCATATATAAAATGTTTTCTGAAAACCCAATAAATAAAACATTTAACTATAAAAATTTTTGGAAACATTCATTGCTAACTGCAACAGCAGCAAAAGAAATTTTATTTTCTATAAATAAAAACTCTAATGACGATATTTTTGCAGCTGCATTTTTGCATGACATAGGCAAAATTATATTTGCTCAATATGATAAACAAAATTATGCAAACGTTTGCAAATATGATTATATAAACACACAAGAATTACTGAAAGCAGAAGAAGAAGCATGCGGACTAAACCATTGTGAAATAGGAAACATGGTTGCATATTCTTGGAACTTACCTGAAATTTTTTGCGATGTTATAACATACCACCATACACCTGAAAAAAGCTCTAAATATGAAAAAGAATGCAGCATTGTGTATCTGGCAAATATGATTGCAGAAAGTACAGAGAGTAACAAAAATTTAAATATTGATAACATTCCGTTAGATATACTTGAAAAATTAAATATTTCGGCGGACAATATAAGTGGGATACAAGAAAAATTAAATAAAATTGCTATTAATATTAATGACATTAGCAGTTTTTTAGAATAAATGAAAGGCATGTGTAAATGAGCGAAGCATTTAATCAAGAAAATGTAAACTCAAAAGAATTAGATTTCTTATCGCAAGTATCTATAGGTTTGACTCAAAATTCAGAACCTGAAGATATTATGCAAGCCCTTGCCGATTCTTTTAGAAGTATTGTAAAACTTGAAGACTTAAATATATATATATACGACGAAAATACACAAAAACTTAGAGATTACACTAAAAGTTGGATTGTAATTGACGAAACACACGATAAAAAATATACAGAAAAATTATATAAAGTTGTAAATGAATCAAAGTATGACGACTTTTTGATTAATGATAACAGTATTAATATAAAAGACTTTTGGGATATTAACAAATATATCAGCACACGTAAAAATACAATTTTATTCCCGCTTATGAAAGGCGAAACACCTTATGGCTTGATTGAACTTGTTATTAACCTTACAATATCTGATATTTTGACAATTGACTTTTTTAAAGCACTGATTATTGCAGCATATCAAGTTTCTTTAAAGATCCAAAACAAAGTTCTTGCCGATAAAATGCAAGCAAACATTGATTTTTACGACGCAATGAAAAATATTGCAAAAATTATTGAAACTCAATATGACTTAAACTATATTATACCACTAATCGGTGAATTGATTGATAAATTTATTTCTGACCATTTAATATATATATTCCTTAACCAAAAAGGGAAATTTAATTTAGTATGGCCGGCAGCCTGCAGAGATACAAAAATATTAGAAATGGTTAATAATATCGGTGATGACACTCAATGTATTTTGGCAGATGATAATAAAATCGGATTGTTTCCAATAATTGCAGCAGATTCATCAATATTAGGCTGTATAGTTGCACACAGCCACATTGATAAACTTACACAAAGAGAAATTGATTATATCGACCAATTGACTAAACAATCATCAATTACAATTCAACGTGCTAATATGTATGCTGAAGTATTACAGCACGCAACATTAGATGCACTTACAGGGCTAAACAACCGCCGTCAATTTGAAGTTCGATTAAAACAAGAAGTTGCAGCAGCTAAACGTCAACAAAAACCATTATGCGCCATAATGCTTGATATAGACTTTTTCAAAAAAGTTAACGACAATTATGGACACGCTGTTGGAGATGAAGTTCTTAAAAATGTAGCAGAAATTATTAAAGAAAGCCTTAGAGAATCTGATATACCATCAAGATATGGTGGAGAAGAATTTGCAATTCTACTTCCATATACAAAACTTGAAGAAGCAGGCAGCGTTGCACAAAGATTAAGAAGCAATGTTGAAGCAAAACACGTTGATTTAACAAAAGTAAAAGATGCAAAAATAAGCGAAATTCAAGTTACAATAAGCGTTGGTGTCTATGAATACAAAGACGGAGATGAGCCTCAACAATTATATACAAAAGCCGATAAAGCTCTATACTATGCAAAAGAACATGGAAGAAATAAAGTTATTATAAACAGAGGATAACATGAAAGAGTTTTCTATAATCTGTAAAACACTAAAAGATACAGAACTTTTAGCTAAAAATATTGCGCCATTATTAGAAAATGGTTGCTTTATAAATTTGTTCGGAGAAATTGGAGCAGGAAAAACTGCACTTGTAAAACTTGTGGCAGCTGAGATTGGCATACAAGAACACGTAACAAGTCCAAGTTTTGTTATTCTAAATGAATATCACACAGGAAAACTTCCTGTTTATCACTTTGATTTGTATCGGTTGGAAAATGTAGGTGTTAAAACTGTTTGCGATGAATTGAGAGAATATTCTCAAGGTAAAATACTAACATTTGTAGAATGGGCAGAATTTTCTCAAAACGAAATTCCATTTAACAGAATTGAAATAAATGTAACTTATGAAGACAATGATAACCGCAAATATTCATTAAAATCTTATGGCGATAAAGAAGATAACATAATTGAGGATTTAAAAAAATGTTATTAGCATTTGACACTTGCTTAGACAAAACATATATTGGAATTGGAGAAAACGGAAAAACTATTGACTCTGTAATCATAGAAAACAATGGTAATACATACCATTCTGCATATCTGATTTCGAACATTAGAAATTTACTAAAAAAACACCATTTTTCACCTAAAGATATTACAGCAGTCGCAACAGATATAGGACCGGGAAGCTTTACAGGCATAAGAGCATGTGTAACCGTTGCAAAAGTTATGGCTCAACAGCTTGGTTTAAAAACTTACGGAATTTCATCACTGGAAATCATTTCACAATTGACAAAAGATTCCTCAAAAACATTAGTTTTACTTGATGCAAGAAAAAATATGACTTATGTATGGAATGAAGAAATTCTTGGAGCAATACTGATTGATGACGTAAAAAGCATGGTTATTGAGGATAAATACTCTATAATTTGCGATGAAGCTATGTTCAATATTTTTTCTAAAATTACGGATGATATAAAAATATATACAAATTTAAATCATAATTTTTCAGAAATTTTAATATCTTTAGCAGAAAAAAAACAGGCAGGAGATTGGAAGACATTAAATCCTCTTTACATTCAACCGCCGCCTGTTTTTGGCAAATAAACCTTTACATGTGACTAAGAACAACTTTATCGAGTTTATTTCTATAAAAATCGGTATTTATATTTAATTTTTTCCCTATTTCCAATAATATTTCGATAAATTCTTTATCTGAACTATTTTTAAAATCTTTTAAGTTTTCAATAAATTCGCCAACTTCGTGGAAAATCTTGTTATAATATGTATTTTGAGCCTCAGCTATATCAACCTTCAAATCAAGCTTTTCAATAAAGTCAAAAATTTCCAATATTACTTCGGCTTGATGAATTTCAATACTGTTTGCAAGTCTGTTTATGTTTTGCAAAAGCTTATGGCTGAACATTTTTGAAGTAGGCTCTTTATCAATTGTCACACCAATTTTCTTAGCCTCAAAAGAAATATCTGCTGCTTTTTGTATAACATCAGGGTCTAAATATGATTTTGAGTCATACATTAAATCATTAAATTGGCGCGCAAGAGCATATCCTGCAGCAAGTTTAAATTCATCAGGAACACTTAAACCTAAAGACTGCATTTGATATATTGAAGCCTTGCCATCATTATACAAATCTTCATAAGTTTGAGCAAATTTATCCATTTTATCTTTGAGAAGAATTTCAAGAATTTTCCTTCTTTCTTCAATAAATATATCTTTCAATGTGAAATATTCTTTTCCGAAATATTCATCAATTGCACGTATAATTTCAGTCAACGGATTAATTAAAAAGTTTTTAACAAGTTCCTTTTGAATTCTTGTGTACTCTGCTTCAGTAGAAAAATCTTTTATAGCGCAATGGAAATCTCCACCTTGATATTGCATAAGAACAAATACTAAATTAGACTTTTCTAAAGTTATCTTTGATGTAACCTCAATATTGCCTATAACAAAATTTGCATTGCCTTTTTCAACTTTTTTATATGAATTTTTCTTAATTTTATAACAATAAACTTCTTCTTCATCACCAAAAACTTGATATAATGACGAAATTGCCCAAAGTGATGCTATTTGCTTTGTAGTTACAACAGAAGGTTTCACAAACCGTTCATAAATATCTTTGCCTGTTCCATACTCCTTAAAATTACTATGAGCATTAGACAAAATTTCTAAAAATTTACCTTCAAAATTTTTGTTAGTAAATTTTGATGCAAGCTGCATTGCACGAGCAGCATATTTCATTATTTGTGTCGTTTCTATACCCGAAATTTCAGAGAAAAACCATCCGCAGCTTGTGTACATAAGCATTGCCTGACGCTGAATTTCTAGAAGCTCCATAGCTCTTACTTTTTCTTCATCGTCTAATTCAGGCAAAAAATTATCATTTTGAAAGCGCTTTATAACACGTTCTGCTCTATTTAAAATAACATCAATATATTTATTTCTAACTTCCCAGCAATCATATTTAAAATATTTTTTACCTTCTTCCTCGAAAATAGTACTAAGTTCATCTCTTAAATAATCCAAAGCTTCTCTAAGAGGCTTTCTCCATTTTTGATTCCAGCCCGGATGTCCTCCTGTCGAACAACCGCAATCTTCTTTCCATCTGCCTACACCATGGAAACAACTCCAAGAAGAAGCCTGCTTTATCTCAACTTCCCAATCGCTTCTAAAGTTTTCTAAAAACTCTCCGTAATTTGTTAAAATAAAACCTTCATCTTCTGCTTTAACTTTTAAAACATAAGCCAAAGCCATATCACCAAACTTCGTATGATGTCCATAACTTTCGCCGTCTGTCGCAATATTTATTAATTGATTATAATCTCTTGAACCAGAAACACCTTCTTTTAGCCTTCTGATAAATTTATTACCATCTTTCAACAACTCATCAAAAGCAACCGATTTTGATATAGCACCATCATAGAAAAATAAATCAATATATTTTCCTGGAGCCGACTTGATATAATACCTGTAAGAACGTGCAGGATCAATATTTCCCCAGCTCACATCCTGCCAATTTGAATCAGGAATTCTCTTTACTCTTTGAGCCTGATATGGTGATAATATTGTAAATTTAATACCATTTTCAACTAATACCCTCAAAGTATCATCATCAACGGCAGTTTCTGCAAGCCACATACCTTCCGGTTGACGCCCAAAACGATATACGAAATCTTTTATACCCCATTTAACCTGAGTTTGCTTATCATGCTCATTTGCTAACGGCATAATCATGTGGTTATATACCTGAGCAATAGCGTTACCGTGCCCGTTATGTTCCAAAACACTCTTAATATCGGCTTTTATAATCCTATCGTATGCGAGCGGTGAAAATTCCTGCATCCAAGATAATAATGTAGGACCAAAATTGAAACTCATTTTTTCATAATTATTAACAACATCCAAAATTCTGTTTCTGTTATCAACAATTTTTGATACGGAATTTGGATTGTAACATTCTGCGTTTACCCTTTCGTTCCAGTCATGACAAGGCAATGCACTATCTTGCAGTTCAATAGCCTCTATCCAAGGATTTTCTCTTGGAGGTTGATAAAAGTGTCCATGTATAGTTAAATAATTTTTATTACCCATAATTTACTCCCTATTTACAGATATTTTAACACAGGACATTATTGTATCATTCATTCAAATAGTCTATTTAGTAGTTTTAGCTTTTGAAGAAATTATTTTAAACTCTTCAACTTCTAGCCAAGCATCACCAAGAGCATTCGAAAATACTAAACCGGAATATTCAATAACATCATCTGTTTCAAGGTCAATATATTTTTCTGCCATTTCACGCTTCATAAAATTTTTCAATTCTGAAAGAGGTATATCATTTTGCGCATCATCACGTCTTATTAAGAAAGAAATATATTTTTCCGAACTCTTTAATGCCGGTTTATAATCCAAACCAAGACTTGAAAACTTATCAAATTTAGCACGGATTTTAACTCTTTTATTAAGATAAGCATTAGGATTTTGAACTAAATCCAACGGTTTTACAGACACATAAGTATATGTAACAGGTTGTTCCTGTTTTACAGTTTTTTCCGGAGCTGACGCAGAGCTTTGAACATTTTTTTTGTTTTGTTCAGAAGTTGCTGTTGCTGCCATTAATGCAGAAGACGAAAGTCCTGCACATAATATTAAAATCATTGAAGAAATTAGCAAATTACGTTTATTCATTATAAATCCTTTCTTTATCAATTATATTTTATCATAAGAAATTTTATTTCATATTACCCATACATCTCGAATTTAAATAATTCGTTAATATTGTCGGTAAAAATTTTGCTTGTATTGCACTAAAATCAAAAACAAATTCATTGATTCCCGCACTTTTTAACTCATCTATCATACTATAATTTTCTAAAATCTTATCTTCAAACATGTGCATTCTGCAAAAACCATCACACGTAAATGGAAATATTTTATTAATTGATGGATCTTTTAATGCAAAACCGCCTCTGTGGCATGGAGCTTTACAAGACAATCTTGAAACTACTGCACTATCATTATTTAAAGGACACAAACCCATTGAAGGAACTCTGACATTACCTGCTATCGTAATTTTTTTATTTGGAATAATATGTTTTATCTTTTTCAAAGTTGCCAACGCACCTGCAAAATCAGCTTGCGGAGTAAAATCAACAGTATCAATCGGATGCAAATTATTTAAACATTTTATAGACAAACTGTTTAATAAATTTACACCTTGACCAATTTCAATCGGAATTCTTGATAAATCTCTGTCATTAATTACAGACCAAAAATATCCTATGTTATTAACAATTAAAGATGATACACAAGGTTCAGACACAGCAAGATGTTTACAATACTCGTAAACTCTGTCAAAATCTCGCTCTATCAAAATTCTTGGAGTAGAAAGTTGAAGTTTTATATTATTATTTTTACAAAATTTCTTAACTTTTTTTATAACATCCTCAAAACAACTTGTTGATAAATCAGATGTTGATAAAATTTCTCCATATTCAATAGTATCTATAAAATTAAACCCGATTTTTTTAATAAACTTTTTAAGTGTTTTTAATTGTTCCAGTTCAGATAATCGCAAATTTACCTTATAATCTTTTTCCTTAACATAGGTTAAATTGTTGAGTAATTTTGATTTACTAATTTCCCACTCAAAATCCTGAATATTACGGCTAAATTTAAAATCACTGCCTTCGGCGCTAACCACATCACCTGAAAAATGATTTGTTTGGTATGTACATTTTCTTACATGCTTAAAAGGCAACTTTTGATTTTTAAATATTTTTGGTTTATTTAAAATTTTTTCTATTAATTTTATACCTTCTAAAATTTCGTTAGAATCATTAAACTTACCTTTAATAACAACTTCATCAATTGCGTTAACTTTTTCTATATCTTCCGCAAACCATGGCAAATTATCCGAATCTATTGCAAGCGGCAAATTTGTGTATTTTTTTATTTTTACGATATTTTTCAAATAAATTTCTTCTGTTACAATAATTTCGTCAATTTTATGAAAATTATTCATAAAATCTATTCCAGATAAATTATGTATATCAAAATATGAATCAACAATAACCTTAAACGGCAAAGTGTAAACTTTTATAGCCTCCAAGACAGCAAAACTGTTAATAAAAATTCCGTCAATTTCAACTGTTTTGAGAAACTTTATCATTTTCTTTATTGAGGGTAAATCTTCCTCTGTAATATTGTGCTTAAAATTTATAAATAATTTACAATTATTACTTTTTGCAGCTTCAATAAACTCCAAAATATATTCAAAATTATTATCCATGAATTTTGTATGATAAACATAAAATTGACGGCAGGACGTTGAATTAGAGAACTTTTCAATATCTTGCGGAAGTTTTATTGGAGCAACAATACTTATTTCATTCATGCAACTATTATACTAATTAAAGATTTTTTTTGAATATTTTGTTAAAAAATTTAATAGGGCATGGAAATTTTTTTTCAAAGTATGCTAGTATATTATTATAGAATATTTATAATCAGAAATTGTACAATTAAATATTTTATAAATTTACAACTATACACAGAAATTGGGGAAAATGATTAGCGGATTTAGTAACGAAAGAGTTAGTTATAGAACAAGGTATTTAAACTTTCCGTCAACACTGACAGAAAATGTACCTACTATTAGCAAGCCGACAGTACACGTTATAAAAATAAGATTTAACAATATTTTTAAAAACGAAAAAATATTATTTGCGACAATCGCAATATTATTAAGTATGCTCATGCTTTTAAGCGGCATAGCACTTTATTCATTGTACAAGGATGTTGTTGCTGAAGATATAATTGCAGCACCAAACAGTGTTGCAATGAATGAACTTCAAGCAATAAGTGCAGAAGATGCCGGTGTAACAATAATGAGTAAATCTTCTCTCGGTTCGGGAATTTCCGGTTCAAACCAAGGAGGGAATTATCTTTCCTACAATAACGGAGGAAATATCGATCCTAATAGCATGCTTATTGCAAGTGGTGAAGACAAAAATAATAGAACTGACAATAAAAAAGATATCTTAACATCAAAAAGAGCAGTTGTTGATATTGAAGACAAGGTTAGTGTTAATCCGTTTTTGCCTGCTAGTGAAGCAATCGTCGTAAAACCGAAGAAACAAGTAAAACCTAACCCAAACTTTATATTACCGCCAACATCAGTTGCTACGGATTCAACAGCAAAGTTATTATTAAGCACAGTAGTTGCAGGTATAATGTATGACCAATACAGTCCATCTGCGATAATCAAAATTGAAAATACTGACTACCTTGTAAAAAGAGGTGACATTATAAACGGCTATAATATACTTGGAATTAAACCAAAAACTGTTACAATAAAATTGGGAGCAAATATTTATGAAGCTCCGGTAGGTATAATATTGGCATCATTGCCATCTTCAAATAACACATCTACCGGTAATTTGAATAACAGATTTGGCGGAAATACAGCAGGACAAGCACGCAGCAGAAAAAGATAAAATAAAATAATCGGGAGTGGAATAATGGGAAAACATAACTACAAACTTTTTGGAATAGTTTTAGCCTTAGCAATAATTACAATAATAACAACATCGGATGCGTTTGCAGGAGATATGCGAATTGCAGTGGCACAAAAAAAACCTGTTATCAGAGGTAATTACTCAGGAGATATAATTGATTTAAGAGGTTCGACAAATATTTCCCGCTCAAATCCTAAAATAAATTTAAGTTTAAAAAATACAGACGTAAAGCCGGTTTTGAGAATGTTTGCTGATAAAGCAGGCGTAAACCTTATTTTGCACCCATCTGTAAAAGGTTTTGTTAATCTTGACCTTGTAAATGTACCATTAAATGATGCATTCCGAATGGTTTTGCAAATTACAGACCTTACATACAGCCAAGATGGAAACACAATAATTGTTTCATCAAGTGAATTTGCAAGAACAGCAGGTATTTCAAAACAATCCATTAACACGGTGCCTGTTAACTATGTTGATGCTTCATTAATGGCTAACTTTTTAAATCAAAACATATTTTCTAAAAAAACACCGGGATTATCAAATTGGGATGTTGTTGTCACAAATGCAACCAGAAACGAACTTCTTGTATTTGGGACACAAAATGACCTTGCAATGGTAAAAAAAGTTGTAGCTAAATTTGATGTTCCACCATTGAATACAACATTTACAGTTAAACATACAACTCCTGCCGAAATGGCGACATTGGTATGCAGAATGCTAAAAATGACAGAAGGAGCAATGGACCAAAGTTCAACATCTGTTCAGTGGGATTATTCTACAACAACTAAAGATAACAGCGGTTCAGGTGGTTCTCCAACAGGTCTTGCTGCAAACATTAAAGCATCTAGAAAAGGTATTTTACCATTTTTAGGTAATAAAGGTGTTGTAACCGGTTTTGCAGGAGGTTCATCCGGTGATTCAGGAGGTTCATCAGGCGGTTCTTCAGGAAGTTCATCAGGAGGTAGTTCCAGTGGTGGTTCTTCCAGCGGAATACAACTCGGAAAAAGTGTTGTTGCCTGTGTTGTCGGTGATGCAGGTACAACAGGCGGCGCAGCAAACTCATCAGCAACAGGTTCTTCAGGCTCTTCTGGCTCTTCCGGTTCAAAAGGTTCTACCTCAAGTTCAGGTCCTTCAGGTGTAGGAAGTGCATTCAGTTCTATATCAGGAGGTGTTTCAGGTGGTTCTGCCAGCATGAAATTACGCTCTTTTGGAAACCAAAAGATGATTGTAAGCTATTTTCCACAACGTGGTACAATAAATATTCTTGGAGGTTCTCAAGCTATTGTAAACAGAATTGCTGATTATATTAAAGAAAATGATACTAAACAGCCTCAAGCAATCATGGATATAACAATTCTGGAATTGAATGAAGAAGGTCAAAAAGACTTGATGAATAGTTGGACATACAGATCAAGAAACCTTAATATTTCTTTCAGCGGTGATGGTACAACATCTGCTGAGGTACCTATTGGTCCAATGAGTAATCAAGGTCTATTTTATAAAGTAACAGGTTCACCTGAACTTCTTTGGACAATTAACTATACAATAAGCAATCAAAAAGGTCGTGTAGTAGCTAATCCAAAAGTTATGATTACAAACGGTGAAACAACAAAAATTGACTTAACATCTGAATACATAGATACCGTTGATGCTGAAATTATATCTAATTCAAACAGTGGTACTATTACAGGTATTGAAAGAACATATAATAAGGGTGATGATTTAGGTTTGAAATTTGAATTAGTACCTTTTATAAGTCCTGAAGGATATATTTCATTAAACCTAAAAGCAAATTATTCAACACCAAAAGATACCGTAGAGTCTGCTATTGGCGGAGGTACATCAGAAAAAGAACTTGTTGCAACATTGTTAAATGAAAGAACAATTGAATTAAATAATGTTAGAATAAAAGATAACGAAACTCTTTTAATCGGAGGTTTAGTTCAAGAAAATGAAATAAAGAACGTGTATAAAATTCCATTCTTGGGAGATATACCTATTATAGGTGTAATATTCCGTTCTACAACGAACTCAAAAGAAAAGAATGAGTTGGTGATACTTTTAACACCAAGAATTCTTAAGGACACAGAAGATATTGGAGCAAACTCTGACGATAATTTATAAACAGCACATATAAAACATGAATGAGCAATTAGTAAAATTAAAATCTAGTATAAATAAAGAGGTTATCTCAAAATTCGATGTAAAAGTACTGGAATCAACAAAATTCGTACCCATCGACATAAAAGATAACACTCTTTTTGCTGTAATTAGTCCTAACACTCTTAAAAATCATGTAGATGTTGAAGTTAAAAAAATTTTTAAATGTAATATTAAATTTTTACAAGTTGCTCCTCAAGAATTAGATGACTTTATCGTTTCTGTTGTTCAAGAAATGATAAGTCAAAATAGTTTAAAAATTAATGCAGGAAATACATCAAAAGGCGGTGTCAAAAAAAAATTAGGTGAAATTCTTGTTGAAAACGGATTTATCACAGATATTCAATTAATTGAAGCAATTGCTGAAAGTAAAAAAATGGGATTGCCATTGGGTTCTACATTGTATTCAATGGGAGCAATTTCACTTGATCAATTAAAAACAGCATTACATCAGCAATCAGGTGTTGAATTGGTTACAACAGAAATGTTGAGAAATCAAGATAAATTCATCTCAATGCTGCCTGAAGATTTTATCAAAACCAATAAAGTAATACCAATAAGTTCCGATGGCAAAACCATTAAATTGGGTATGGTAGATCCAAGTGATACAAATGTTTTAAAAGATATTGTATATTTAACAGGTCAAACACCTCAGCCCTATTTAATAACGCAAATAGAATTTCAAACAACAATAAACAAATATTTTTCTAAAGAACAAACTGAAACAAGAAAAATCATGAAGCAAGTTGAAAGTGATGTACTTGCTTATGATGCTGAAGATTCAATTTGGGAACAAATTGAAAAAGAAATGGAAGATTCAACAGGTTCTGTTGCACAGTTGGTAAATAAAATTGTGACAAACGCAATAGAATCACATGCTTCCGATATTCACATAGAACCCAGACTTACAAATCACATTGTAAGATACCGTATTGACGGTATTTTGAGAGAAGTTATTGAAATTCCTCCAAAAGTAGAAAATGCGGTAATGACACGTTTCAAGGTACTATCAAGAATGAATATTGCCGAACACAGACGACCTCAAGACGGAAGCTTTTCAATAAAATATCAAGGAAAAATGTTCGATTTCCGTATCAACTCACTTCCTGTGGGTGGTAAAGAAAAACTGGTAATCCGTGTACTTGCACCTCCTGTAAGTTTTGACTCAACAGAAAAAGAAATTAATATTGAAGGAGCCACAGCTCAAGACGTTGAAATAATTAAAAAGATGATTGCAAGTCCAAACGGAATTATTTTGACATCAGGTCCGACAGGTTCAGGTAAAACAACAACTTTATATTCTTTATTAAAAGTTTTGAATACTGAAGATGTAAATATTACTACAATCGAGGATCCGGTCGAAATTAAATTGGAAGGTGTAAACCAATCTCAAGTAAACGCAAAAGCAGGTATTACATTTGCATTTTGTATGAGAGCAATCTTAAGACAAGACCCTGACATTATACTTGTAGGTGAAATTCGTGACTACGAAACACTAGAGGTAGCAATATCTGCTGCCTTAACAGGTCACCTTGTGTTAAGTACACTTCACACCAATTCGGCAGCAGCAACCGTAACACGTTTAATCGAAATGGGTGCAAAAGATTATCTTGTATCTTCAACATTAACAGGTGTAATCGCGCAACGTCTTGTTAGAAAATTATGCAGATGTAAGTCCGAATACTATCCTACACATGAAGAAGCGGCTCAAATCCTTATGGATGAAAGCGATATTCAAAAATTAATGAAAACAAAATTGTATAAACCTGTCGGATGTGCGGAATGTGAAATGACAGGATACAAAGGTCGTTTAGGTATATTTGAAATATTACCGGTAACTAAAGAAATTAAAAAACTAATTTCTATGGGCGCACACGACATAGAAATTGAAGATGCGGCAGTGGCATGCGGTATGCGTACACTTAATCAAGCGTGTTTCCATCATATTTTAAAAGGTCAAACAACAATTGATGAATTTGTACGTGTACTTGGTCTTGTAAGCGAATAGAGGTTAAACAATGCCAATATATAATTATGTAGCTTTAAAAAATAATAAAGATGTTATAAAAGGTAAAATTGAGGCAGCAAACCACAAAGAAGCCCGTTCGCTTATACGTAAAATGTCTTTGCTTCCAACTCAGATTACAGAGGATACAAAAGCAGAAGGTACTAAAATTGTTGCAAAGAAAATTCAAAAAATGTCTTTGCAAGATAAAATTGATTTTACATC
>AUXO016666712.1_pt1 | contig 16486 bp, 13 predicted proteins | sample 768731 | NCBI WGS metagenome assembly AUXO01 (sample SAMN02715735, study PRJNA202380) | gut metagenome | biome: sheep rumen | host: Ovis aries | place: New Zealand: Palmerston North
TATCCTTATACCAGGATACTTCCGAAACCATTAATGCCGATAGGAGATGAAACGATTACAGAAAGAATCATCAGTTCGTTTACAAGGTTTGGCTGCAGACGAGTGATAATGATCCTTAATTATAAATCCAGTATGATTAAGTCATATATGGACGAAGTTAAGAAGGACTATGATATAGAATATGTTGAGGAGGATGAATTCCTTGGAACCGGAGGAGGACTCAGGCTTATTAAGGATATGGTGGATTCGAGATTTTTCCTTTCAAACTGTGATATTCTTATCGACACTGATTTCAGCAGTATAGTCAGAAATCATATAAAAAGCGAAAACAAGATAACATTTGTATGTTCCATGAAAAATGTAGTTATTCCCTATGGTGTTGTGAGAACTGATTCAAATGGATATATAACTGAGATGAAGGAAAAGCCTGATTATTCATTTATGGTAAATACAGGACTTTATCTGCTTGAACCTGAAGTTATAAATGACATTGAGGAGAATGAGTTTATTCATCTGCCCGATTTGGCTGACAGAATGATAAAAAAAGGTGAGAAGGTTGGTGCTTATCCTGTATCCGAAAGATCTTGGATGGATATGGGACAGTTTAGCGAGATGGAAGACATGAAGAGAAGGTTGGGTATATGAAAAAGATTAGTTTATTTACGCCTTGTTACAATGAAAGAGACAATCTGATGCCTCTTTATGAAAAGGTTACAGAGGTTATGAAGACGCTTCCTGAATATAATTATGAATACATAATTATTGATAATTGTTCTAAGGATGGTTCGCAGGAGGTCCTAAGGGAGATAGCTGCAAAGGATAAAAGGGTCAAGGTTATATTTAATCTAAAGAATTTCGGACCTTCAAGGTCCGGATCGCATGGATTCTTTCAGACTACAGGCGATTGTTCCATATGCTTTGCAGGCGATTTTCAGGATCCCCCTGAGCTTATTCCTGAATTTATCAGACGATGGGAAAATGGCAGTAAGGTTGTCTGGGGTAAAAAGACCAGTAGTGATGAAAAGAAGTCTATGTTCAGAATCAGAAGACTGTATTATAAATTGATAAAGAAAATCTCTGATAATGAACAATATGAGGACGTTACGGGCTTTGGCCTCTATGATAAAGAGGTTATGGATAATCTGAGAAAATACAGTGGACCTACTCCGAACTTTAGAAATATGATCTCTGAATTTGGATATGAGGTAGATTTTGTTGAATACCACCAGCCGCTTAGAAGAGCAGGTAAGTCCAGCTATTCGTTTTTCAAGTATCTGAATGTGGCTATAAATGATATCGTTAATACTTCAAAGCTTCCCCTCAGACTTGGAACTTATCTGGGACTTATTGTCGCAATCCTAAGCTTCTGTGTGGCTGTTTTCAATGTTATTCTTAAGCTTATGTACTGGAACAGTTATGAGGCTGGAATGGCGACTCTTTCGGCCGGTATTTTCTTCTTCGGCGCGATACAGATAATGTTTATCGGAATCGTCGGAGAGTATGTCGGCGAAATACTGGCAAGAATGAATAAGAGACCAATGGTGGTTGAGAGAGAAAGACTGAATTTTGATGAAAAGGATGTAGAGCATGGAGCTTCAGATAAGCAGGAATGAATTAAAAAAATATCTGGCAGGGCAACTTGATGTGTTTTTTCCGGATGGAGTCCGTATGGAAGGAGCAGATATAGACAGTGCATTCGAGCTTGGACTCGAGAGGACAGAACACTGTTTTAAGTGCATAACATTTCCTTCCTACAGTAATGAAAAAGGAGATACCTTTTTTTCTCATCTCCATGCTGATCAGTATGCTCAGTTCCTTTATTTCTTTTCGAATAGTCTCTGGGAGATATCGGAGAATAAAGTTATATGTGATAAAGTATTAAATCTTAATAGGCTTTTGAATGGCTTTTTTTTATCATATAAATGTAAACTCCCGGATTATTTTTTCCTTGGACATCCTGTAGGCTCTATTATAGGAAATGCAGTATATAGTGATTATCTTGTTATTTTTCAGAATGTTACTATTAATACTGATCAAAAGAAGGATGGTAGTCCGGCGCCGGAAATTGGAATGGGTGTTTTTTTCGGAGCTGGATCGAAGGTGATAGGAAATAAAAGGATTGGGGACAGAGTTTCTCTAAGCGTAGATGCTATGGTTTATGACAAAGAGATACCTGATGATAGTGTTGTAATAAGAGGTGACAGCGGGGAAACTATAATTAAAAGGCGAACTAAAGAAAAATGTATGGCTCAGAATTATTTCAGGGATAATATTGAATGAACAATAATATTAAAAATAATAAATACAAAAAAATACTTTTAGGACTGTATTTTGTTATTGTAGTTGCTTTTGCAATTGGTTCTCGTATGTTTTTTTCATCTGGCAGTAATTCAACACCTGTTAATAAAAGTATTGTAGTACAAAAAGGCGACACTAAGTATTATAACGAAGTATTTGCTCAATCAGATAAATGTGTATTACTTATCGGAGACAGTTACGGAATATCATATTTGAATGACAATAATGAAGGATGGATAGGATGGGCAGAACAGTTTAAACAACTATTTCCTATGTGTAATTGTTATACTTATCCAGTAGGAGGAGCTGGACTTGTTAAAGGAGATTTTGGTTTCAAAAAACAACTTAGTAGCATAATTGAGGAAGATGCTCCTAAAGAAGTTACTGATATTGTCATTATTGGAGGATACAATGAGGTGGGGAAAACTGAAGAGGAATTAGGAAGGGCAATGCAAGAATTTGTTTCTCTTGCCCGAAGTAATTGGCCGGATGTACTCATTAGTTATATGTTTGTTCCCAGATCATATATAGATATTGAGAAAAGTAATGAGTTGATAAACTATCAGAAGATTGTTAGAAGTCTTTGTAAAGAATATGATGTTTTATTTGTTGATAATGCAATGAATATTTTGGATTCAAAGGATGATATGTTTTTTAGTGAGAATGATATTAACAGTGGCTATCATCCTAGTACGAAAGGTTCAAAAAAAATAGCTGAGAGTATTGCTGAATATATACTCACTGGAGATTTACATTAAATAACTATATCGAGGTTTATATTATGGATAAGATACTTGTTACCGGAGCAGATGGTTTTATAGGAAGTCATCTGGTTGAAGAACTGATAAAGACGGGTTATGATGTCAAGGCTTTTGTGTTATATAACTCTTTTAATACATGGGGATGGATAGATACATTTCCTGAGGAATTAAAGGATAAAATAGAGATATTTACGGGAGATGTAAGGGATCCCAATGCTGTAAGAGAGGCTATGAAGGATTGTGATGCGGTTTTTCATCTTGCTGCGCTTATTGCTATTCCATATAGTTATTATGCACCTGACAGCTATGTTGATACAAATATTAAGGGTACACTAAATGTTCTTCAGGCTGCAAGAGAGCAGGGGAATAAGAGGGTGCTGGTTACTTCTACTTCTGAGGTATATGGAACAGCTAAGTATGTCCCGATTGATGAGAAACATCCTTTCCAGGGACAGTCTCCGTATTCGGCGACAAAAATCGGTGCGGACAGACTAGCTGAGTCTTTTTACAGGAGCTTTGAGCTTCCGGTAACTATTGTAAGGCCGTTTAATACATTTGGTCCAAGACAGTCAGCAAGAGCGGTGATTCCGACTATAATCATGCAGCTTATTTCCGGAAAAACAGAGATTAAGCTTGGCTCTCTATCGCCTACGCGTGATTTTAATTATGTTAAGGATACAGCAAACGGATTCATCGAGATATATAAATCTGATAAGACTGTGGGGGAGGAAATAAATATCGCTACACAGCAGGAGATATCTATCGGAGAGCTGGCTGAAAAGCTAATTCAAAAGATTAATCCTGAAGCAAAGATCGTATGTGATGAGCAGAGACTCAGACCTGAGAAAAGTGAAGTAAACAGACTTCTCGGTTGTAATAAAAAAATAAAGGAGCTTACCTCCTGGATACCTAAGTATGATATCGATGCTGGTCTTGCAGAGACTATAGCATTTATATCAGATAATCTGGACAGGTATAAAACAGATATTTATAACATATAAAGAGGAAGATATGAAAAGAGTATTGGTTACCGGTCTGACTGGATTTGTTGGCAGACATCTGTATGAATTATTCAGGGAAAAAAATATAGAGATTATTGCGATTGTGAGACAGCCGGATCCTTCTATGCAGGATGTTAAATGGGTGGTCGGTGATCTTGTCAGTGATATTGATAAAATCAAGAAGGGGCTGGAACCTTATATAGGCACCTTGGATACGTTATATCACCTGGCGTGGAAGGGTGTAAATGCTGCAGTTAAAAATGAGTTTGATATACAGTCAGATAATATATTTATAGCAAATAATATAGTTGAGATATGTAAATATTTAAAGTGTGACAGATTTATCAATTCAGGAACTGTCGCTGAGTATGTCTGCGAGGATGGTCTGATAAATGATAAATGTGTGCCAACGCCTATGGATCTCTATGGCGTCATGAAGGTTGCCTCTAGAAATATAATCGAAACAGAATGTAATAAATATGGCATAAATATGATAGGTACTATAATCTGTAGTACATATGGTGAATATAGAAGTGATGACAACGTCGTTTCCTATACCATCAAAACACTTCTTCAGAATAAGGCTCCTGAGTTCGGACTGCTGAATCAGATGTGGGATTTCTTGTATGTGAAGGATGTTGCAAAGGCATTATTCCTTATTGGAGAAAAAGGAATATATGGTAAAACTTATGGTATAGGTAGTGGCAGATATAAGAGACTTAATGAGTATATATATGATATTCATAAATTTGTTGGTAATAATACAGAGATTAAAATAGGAGCTTTGAAAGAAAAATATAAAAAGGTTTTAAATTCTTGTGTGGATTGTTATCAGATACAAAAGGATACCGGGTTCTATCCAGAGTATTCATTTGAGGAAGGCATTAAAAGGACTATAGCGTTTTACAAAGAGGAAGTTAATAATGGATAAACTAAATGTATTATATCAGTCAAGTTCTGCATATGCCATTCCTGCGGCTGTGTCTATATGCTCGCTTTTCGAGAACAATAAAGATATTGAAAGCATCAAAATCTGGTATATAGATGATGGTCTGTCTGATATAGATAAAGAAAAAATATCAGAACTGGCAAACAGATATAAAAGGGAACTTGAGTTTTTATCTCCTAAAGCTATAGAGAAGTTTCTATCAGATAGTGGAGTGGAAAAATGGAAAGGTTCATATGCAACATTTTATAAGCTCTTTATCTGTAATGAAATAAATGGAATAGACAGACTCCTTTATATTGATTCTGATACAGTAGTAAGTGGCAGCTTAAAAGAACTTATAAACTATGACCTTGATGGTTATGCGTGTGGAATGGTTGCATCTGCTATGAGTAAGGAATATAGAGATTATATGGGCGTTGACCCTTATTTCAATGGGGGATTTGAACTTTACAATCTAGATTATTGGAAAAAGAATAATATAAGCGATAAGCTTGTAGATAACATAAAGGATGAAAAAAAGAGGGCGAAATATACTATAATCGCTGATGAATCACTTATAAATGTTTCTTTGCCGGGGGAAATAAAAAAACTTCCTCTTAAGTATGATTGTGAAGCTACATGGTGGCTATGGGGCAGAGATAGGGGCATCCGAAAAAAAATGGGATGGAGTGACAATGACGGCTATTATACCATTAAGGAAGTGGAAAAAGCATATAAAGCCCCAGTGATCAAACATTATATGGATCTTACTACAGGAAGACCTTGGGATTATCTAAACGACCATCCATTTAAGGATGATTATTATAGATACCTTGAGATACTTAAACCTTGGAAGGAACTGGAATTACAGAACAGGGGTCTTGGGGGAAACAGTAAGTTCCTTCTTAGATGTAAATGGATAATTAAGAAAATAATGCCGTGGCAAATAAGAAGAAGGCTTGGTTATAAACAGCATTGTAATGCATGTATAGCAATGATAAAAAAAGTTCAGGATGGGGATAAGGGGTAAATGAATCTGGATTGGAACGATTTACAGACACTGGTAGATAATAATCCTGATCTTTCTCTGGTTGATGGAAATTGTGAGGGGTGTATACTGAGGAAAAAATGTGAAAGGGCTCATCACTTAGAGAGAATACATGGAATTATAGATTCGCCCGCAGAAAACACCGGTCATCCGGGGATTATGAAGTTGATACAGAAATGTTCATTCATTTTGTATTTTATTCCCAGATTTATCTTCAAAAAGTGGAGTGGATATAATAGTAATACCCTTGGATGTCCGTCACACAGCATAGTATCAAACCTGGATAAAATCAAAGAGGTTTATGAACTTCTTTCTGATAAGGCGTCAAAGGATTCTTATCTGGCTGCTATACTGTTTAGGTTAACCTATGATAACAGATATCTGAAGAGTGTAGCGACTGATGATACTGAATACCTTGAATTATTTAATAGTCTTGATGAGAGTGAGGTAGTGGTTGATTGTGGAGGTTATGTTGGAGACACTCTTGAAGATTATTTAAGTTATAATAAGCCTCCCAAAAAGTATTTGATTTTTGAGCCGGACAGAAAAAATATGGAGGGCTTAATGGCGAATATAAAGCGTCTTAAAGCTGAGGATTATACTGAAATATATTCGGCAGGAGTCGGAGAGAAAGCCGGCAAACTTTATATAAATAACGAGGCGGGTGCGGCTAGCCGGCTTGAAGAAAAGAATGAAAACAGTCTTTATGCTGTTGATATAGTTTCTATTGATTCGCTTAATAGAAATGATATAACATTTATCAAAATGGATATAGAAGGTGCTGAACCCGGAGCTATAAAAGGCGCTTCTACAACTATCGCTGAGCAGGCACCAAAGCTTGCAATTTGCCTATATCATACTCCGACAGATCTTTTTGAGATTCCTATTCTTATAAAAAAGATTTGTCCGAGATATAATAATTTTGTTGTAAAGCAACATCATAGATTCAGCTTTACAGAGACTATACTATACGTTTGGGAATCATAGAATGAGTACTTCATACACAAAAAAGATACAAAGATTTATAACTGAAAACTATACTTATCTGGTTGTAATACTTATTGCAACCATTCTTATGATTGCTGCGCTAATTATCGATAAGGCAGAGCCTTTCGGTGATAATTTTCCGTTACTTGGAAATGGTTTTATTCAGGATTATTCCCAGTTTGTTAATTCGGTTAAGCAGGTAAAAAGTGGAAATTTCTTCAGCTTTCTTGAGTATGGAGTAGGACTGACTTTCGATAATTATGGAATGAAGACTTATTCTGCTACATTTCTACTTCTCAGACCTTGGCTTTATATTATTTATTATTTTGTTCCGGAGAGTTTATTCCTACCAGTTTTCTTCATGTACTATTATTTCAATTACCTGATTGCTGGTCTGGTTATTATTTATTATCTCACTCATAGAAGAAACGGAAGGGTAATGGACAAAAAGGATCCGAGACTCATAGTCTTTGGTCTTGCTTATGGAATGTCTGCATATACTATCAGCTTCTTTATCTATTATTTCAGATATATGATATATGCACCTATCATATTCCTTGGAATAGAGAAGCTTATATATGATAAGAAGGTAAAGCTCTATATATTTACCCTCGCATATTTTATGGCTACAGAGGCGTATTATGCCTTTATTCTTTGTATATTTGCAGCTATGTATTTTCTGGTACAGAAGCATGGCTCCTTTAAGGAATTCTTTAAGAATTCAGTCCGCTTCGGTATTTCGTCAATTTGTGCGGCAGGTCTATCGGCTGCATTTCTAATACCTTATTTTATTCGAACCAGATATTCACCGTATGGAGAGTTTGATGGGGCAGCTCCAAGCTTTTTTAAGTGGTTTGGTTCCATTTTAGCTCCACTTTCTGAATTCAGAGTAGCAAAGGATGGAATGACAACTTCGTCAATAGAGTATAGAGCAAATATCTATTGTGGCATTTTTGTTCTTTTACTTGTTCCTGTTTATCTGATGCTGAAGGATATAGATATAGGAACTAGGATCAAGAATATGGTCCTTCTTTTGGTTATCTATATCGGATTTGATAATCAATTATTCAATTTTATTTTCCATGGCTTCCACTATCAGTGGCAGGTGCCAAACAGATTTTCTTCATTCTTTGTATTCATGCTTATAGTAATGGCTTATGACTGTGTTCTCAGATTTGACAGTTTGAAGAAGAAAAACTTACTTGCCGGAGTATGCTGTTCTGCAGTGCTTCTTTTGATTGCATACATAACTAACATCGGTAATCCTGAGATTCCTGATAATTCAGCCAAATGTTATCTCCTGAGTTTTGTATTTCTTGGATTATATCTGATCTGTTTTACACTATATGCTCTCGGAAAGCTAAATGGTAAAAAGAAAGCAGCTTTATTTGTAATTGCAGCAATTGAGATAGTAATAAGCTCAGTGCCGACACTTAAGACTTCTTTATCCTACGATGGAAGTAAAGCAGAATTTGATTATATAGAAAAAATGGAAGCTTTAGCCGAAAGAAATCCACTTATGATGGAGCCATATTCAATTACGGAACGTCCGGGAGAAACATTTGATCAGAATATTTCATATATGACCGGAACTCATTCTCTAAGCTTTTATACCTCAAGTAGTTATAGCCAGCACTTCGATTTGTTCTACAGATGGGGAATGCTTTTCTCAAAGAATATTACATATTATTCAACAGGTTCTCCTCTGGCAGATATGATGCTTCATGTGAGGTATCATACTGTAAACAGTGATAAGTATGAAACAATTTCGCCTTATATTCCTATAGACCAGGAAGATAATATCGTTTTGTATGAGAATCCTTTCTATCTTCCGCTCGGAGTAGTTATTGATAGTAATATCCTCGATGAGTGGAACAAAAAGGCTGAGTCATATACAAATTTTGATGGAGCATTTGATAGAGATAATGCTTTTTCAGCTGCATTTGGAACTGGAGATATCTATGATAGTATTGATATTTCAAGAATATATTCTGAAGAAGAGCTGGGGGATGAAGGTAACTACTATATGGTCGAGGAGGATTCGGAAGGAAACGCACTCTATACATTTTATTTGAACAGTGATGTAAGTGGTGCTATCTATATGCAGATTGCACAGGCTCCTGAATATATAGGCGCAGCGGTTGATGGTGAAGCAGGTGTACTTTATTATTATGTTCCACAGACTATCAATCTACATGAGTATGATGATGTGAAGCTTGCCAGATGGAATGTAAGTAACTTTACCGCTCTTTATAATATACTCAGCCGAAATACTATGACAGATCAGTATTACAGTGATAATACCATAGGCGGAAATGTGGTTATGCCGGAAAGTGGTATGCTTTATCTGGCTATGCCGAATATTCCCGGATTTAAAGCATATGTGGATGGAAAAGAAACTGAAATCAAAAGTTATATGGATGGAATAGGACTTCAGCTTTCGCCGGGTGAACACAGGGTTGAACTTTCCTATATTCCGGACGGTGTTGTGACAGGCTGGCAGATAACTATAATCACCGCATTAATTATGCTGATTGCATATATGCTTATGCTGAAGAAAAAGCCTGATTTTGAGATAGATAGCTCCAAGATAAAGAGAAGAGTGGGTTTAGTATATATGATACTGGCTCTTCTACCGTTACCTATTATATTCGATGGTTCAAAGAATTATGCGTATGAGAATATATGGCTTCTAATTCTTGTAACACTTATACTTATGTTCAGAAAGAAGGATTCGCTTGGAAAACTGACTGACAGAGGCAAGATGCTTACGGTTCTTTTCAGCGGGTTGTTTCTTCTGATGCTTCCTATCACGGATCTTATTAAGGGCACAGCACTTACAGAAACGAGTACTATTTTCAGTATATGGAAATGGATTGTATACTTGCCTGTGTCTATAATCAGTGTTGGGTATACAATTGGCAGACTGTTCCTTAGTATTTACAAGGATAGAGTAATTGAAGGCGAAGAGGCGAAAGTAGTTACTCAGAATAGAATCTCAAAACTTCTCGACAGTAGAAAGACCTGCTTTATTATAATAATAGTTGTATCGTGTATATTCCTGTTTTCAGCAATGCCAGGACTCTGGGTTCAGGATGATGTGGCACGAGTGATGTATTCTGTTAAGAATAATGCTCCGAGTGACTGGGATACATATGGATATTATTTATATGTTTATATAACAACCATAGGTGGAAGATTCCAGTTTGGTGCAAATGTTGTACAGACTGTTATATGGATTCTTATAAATGGATATATACTAAAGAGTCTTGAATCATTTAGTATAAGGTCCATGAAGATATATACTGTGCTTATGACACTTGCTGTTACACCTATGCTTTACCTCAGTGTAATGTATAAGGATAGTGTATTCTCGATGGGTGTGCTTGCACTTGCGGCTGGAATCTTTACGATAATAAAGAATAATAAGGTCGCAGGTAGAGATATCCTCATTCTGGGCGGAGCATCACTTTTTGCTACTTTATGCAGACATGGTGGAGCAGTTGCAGTAGTAATAGGACTTGGTGGACTCGGCATATATCTGATAAAAACAAACAAGGCTTTGATTAAGAAGTATGTAATTATACCAGTAGTGCATATACTTGCATATGTTTTAGTTTATTTAGTTTTGTTTAATGCAATGGATGTAGAAAAAGTTCCTGCATATGTTAAGTATGGAACTCCGCTCTCTATAATCAGTGCGGCGGCAGCTGAAAAGGTAGAGTTTGACGAAGAAGATATAAAACAGCTTGAAGAAGTAATGCCTGTTTCAGACTGGGCAATCTGCTATGATAAGTACTGGGCAGATGGAATTTCCAGACCTTGGGGATTCATTGGACCGGATAATTTGTTTAAAATGAATGAGCTGATAGAAGAGGATGAATATGGTTCATTTATACTTGAGCTTAATCTTAAGCTTTTGTTAAAGCATCCTGTCATATGGTCTGAGGCATTTCTTGGAATGTCAAATGATGTGTGGTCTATATCAAGACCTGCAGATATGGTTGAATATTATATGCCGGTAAGTGAAATTGCGAAGATTCCGAAGGATAGTAACATCGATTATAGTGGTTTGTATCATATAACAAATCCGATATCAAGATTCTATAATTATGTACCTTGGCTTCACAGTGCATTCCTGAGGGGAGGACTAAGTCTGTTTATCTGTCTGCTTGGAGTTGCAGTACTGTTTATAAAAAAGAAAAAGAGATATATACTCTGTATCCTTGGAGTATTGGTTTATTCGGCTGTTCTGATGCTTGCTATACCTGCTCCTGATGCGAGGTATGTACTTCCGATACTCGAGGTTGTGATTTTTATGGTGGCCTTCTTATGCAAAAAAGAACAAGTTTAATATCTTTCTTAATAGTGTTTTTATTCCTGACTATAAGCTTTGCCATAATCGGTATAAAGCCTTTCGGAAACAGGTTCATACTGCTCGGAGACAGCTACGAGCAGTATGTGCCTTTTTTCAGTCTCTTCAGGGATAAGACTCTGGGACTGGGAAGTATCGACTCTATACACGACCTCTTTTATTCCTGGAAGGTTGGACTCGGAACAAATTATCTGCTCCTGTTCTTTTATTATCTGGCAAGTCCATTTAGTCTGCTTCTTCTTTTTGTATCAAAGAGTGGGATAGTAGGTGCGCTTACTGTTGTAATCATACTGAAGATAGCACTTTCTGCGGCGTCCTTTTCCTATTATCTGTCTAAGAAGGAAAGCTTCCCGATGAGCGGCCTGTTTACTGTCGCACTTTCCATAGGATATTCACTTAGTGGATTTGTATGTGGCTATTTCTGGAATGTTATGTGGCTTGACAGCCTGATCATGTTCCCGATAGTTCTTTTGGGACTGGAGAAGCTTCTTAAGGGTGAGAGACCTTTTATGTATATCCTGTCACTCAGTCTTACTATATATCTGAATTTCTATATGGCATTTATGATATGTATATTCCTTGTCATATATACTTTGTTCTGGAAGTATACTTCTGTTAAGGAGTTTGGCAGAAGCTTCTTAACCTTTGCTCTTAGTTCAATTCTTGCAGCCGGAATGACGGCAATTTCTCTTTTTGTTACTTATTTTGGAATATCAGGAACGGAAACAGCCGGTTTTTCTGCCCCTTCCTTTGGATTCTTCGGAAATATATTTAAGGTCTTCAGAAATGCATTTTATCTGACTAAGCCGGTAGTCACGGAGAGATATAACGGAGTAGCTAACATCTATTGTGGAAGCCTCATCATACTTCTGTTTTTTATATATTTTATCTCATCAGGTATAAGTCTCTCTGACAGACTGAGACGTCTGGGGATGCTGCTTATCCTTGTTGTCAGTATGAATGAAAAGGTACTAAACTATATATGGCACGGTTTCCATGAGCAGTTTCTTATTCCGAACAGATTTTCCTTTATTTATATATTCCTGATACTTTGCGTGGGATATGATGCGATAGGCTCTAAGAATTCAGAATACAGGGTAAGTCTGGCAAGAATATGTATCGGAGGAAGTTTTGCTGTGATTTTCCCTTGTCTATGCTTCTTCTTTGTTGACCTCGATGCATTTATGAATAGCACCACGGTTATTCTGGTAAATATAATACTAATTATTATTTATTCATTTATGCTGATTTTCGGATTATTCAGAAAGAAGCATTTCAGTAAAGTCATAGCGGCTGTGTCAGTTTTGACTATGGTGGAGATATTATCAAATGCTTATATAAGCTACGACAAAAACTCCTACACTGTAGATGAAAAAGCTATAGAGGCGATGACAGATTATATGGAGCAGTATCATTCGGAAAAACCGGATACTTTCTACAGGGTAGAGATACTGAATCCTTCTATATCAAATGAAGCTACATTCCAGGGACTTAATAATGCAGATACATTTTGTTCGACTATATATGGTGACAGTGTTTATACTATGATGGACATGGGCTTCAGCTACCGTAATAACGAATTTATGTATCAGGGCTATAACCCATTTACCAGTTCTCTTCTGGGAGTAAGGAATCATTACTATACAGTGGATAATCAGGTATATATGGAGGAAAATCCACAGGCTCTTCCAATAGGATTTGCTGCTAAGAATGGTACGCTTTCCTATACACCGAGCAAAGAGATAGATCCTCCTTCAAATGTAAACAGTATGGCTTCTTTGATGACAGGAAGTGATGCTGAGATAATGAAGGATGTTACCGGACAGGTTACATATGAGAATTTCTACTGCGATGTAAAAGAAAGTGTATCGAAGAAGAATTCAGTTCTTATTACACCGAATTCATCTGAAGATGCAGCTTTTGTTATGGAATATACGACAGAAGAAAGCGGACAGTATTATATATATCTGGCGGCTACGGATGCTAAAAGTGTCAGCGTTATTCTGGATGGACAGCTCTATCTGGAAGGCAAAATAATAAATGGCTGGCTGGCGTTACCCGAGCTTGATAAGGGTGTTATAATAGATATATATTTTGAGACCGATACTGAGACATCTCTTGTATGGTATTTCAGCAGATTTGATGTGGAGACATCTGATGCCGTTCTGGGATTCCTTAGTGAAAATGGTCTGCATGTTACTTCCTACAGCGAGGGGACGATTGATGCAAGAGCTGATATAGGGGAGAATGAGATGCTCGTAACAACCATCCCCTATGACAAGGGCTGGAAGGTATATGATAACGGAGAGAGAGTTGAGACTGTTCCTGTACTTAGGGGATTTACAGGCATCAGTCTGACTGAAGGAGAGCATAATCTCAGATTTGAGTATACTCCGCAAGGATTTACCATGGGACTTGTGATCATGATTGTTTCATGGGCTATATTTTTTGCTTTGTTATGGGATGTCAGAAGAAAGAGTGGTTCGGAAGTGAAGGAAGACGACACTTTGGCCACTGAAACGGAGGTTGCAGATGGGGAGTGACTATTATTCTGATAATGAGAATATAGAACAGGGTCCGGTGGATCCGGATGCAAGTGATTATGGGGGCAGCTATTATGAGGTCAAAGAAAAGCCTACCAGAACAGAGTTCTACAGAGCACCTGAGCAAAAGGGGCAGAGAACTATGATCATTGTCCTGGGTGTTTTTCTGTTTATTATCTGCTTAGTTGATTTTTTCAGACTTGGCTATATACACGATCATACAGAGGGAGAAAACCTGGATTCTTATTACAACACGATGATTGCATTTATTTTTGCACTGGTCCTGATTGAGGTTGCAGTGATCATATGGGGAAATGAGATAACGACTATTATAGGTTGTATAACCGGAATCATTGCTGTTTATCTGGGACTACATTACTTTAATGGATTTACAGTATTTCCCATAGGAGTTGTTCCTATGATATGTATGGCGCTTCAGTTTAATGAGGCTCAGGCTATAACAGGCAGGTACAAAAGAAAGCATTCGGGCAGAGAATGATAAAGTTGTAGAAATATCTTATTTTTGGTAAAATACAAAAGGGTGATTTTTATGTTAAAGAAGAACAGAACTTTAGCCGGTATACTCGCATTTTTTCTGGGTACCATCGGCATTCATCAATTTTATATGGGGAACATTAAAAAAGGGATTTTGTATCTGCTCTTTTTCTGGACAGGTGTGCCTACGGTTCTGGGGATAATGGATGGAGCTGTTTACCTGACAGAGGATGATGAGACTGAGACAGCTGCAGGAAAGAATGCTGCAGATGCTAAAGCCTGACATTAACTATACGGAGGAAAAGAAATTGGCAGAGAAAGAAAAGGAAACAAAAATAGTAATAGACGAAGAGAGTGCAGGCGTGATTCAGATAGCGGATGATGTAATTGCCAGTATAGTAGGACTTGCCGTTACTGAGGTTGACGGAGTTTCCAAACTTACCGGCGGTGCGTCAAGAGACCTTATAGCGAAGCTCGGAAAGAAGAGCCTTGCTAATGGAGTCAGAGTGATGGTTGAGGGTCATCTGATCAAGGTTGATATATCTGTTGTTGTTAAGTTTGGTTACAACATAGTAAATGTATCTCATGAGATACAGGATAAGGTAAAGAGTACACTTGCTACAATGACAGGGCTTGAATGCAAGACTGTAAATGTAAGAGTATCAAGTGTTGATTTTGGAGACTGATCATGACCAGACACGAACTTAGAGAATCGATATTCAAGAATATATTTCAACTTCCTTTTTATGAGGATGATATTCCCGAGCTGGATGCAGAAGAGGATATGGACTGCTCTGAAGAGGACAGGCAATATATAAACACCAAGGTAGCTCTTATAAAGGAGAATATCAAGGATATAGATGAAACGATAGAAAAGTGTAGCAAGGGCTGGAAGACCAAGAGACTTGGTAAAGCAGAGCTTGCTATTCTTCGCGTTGCAGTATATGAGATAAAGTATGACGCAGATATCCCTGATAAGGTTGCGGTAAATGAAGCTGTTGAGCTCGCGAAGGCATACTGCGATGAGAAAGCACCTGCCTTTATAAATGGTGTTTTGTCCGGACTTCTTAAGTCAGAGTAGATACAGCTTTTATTAGAAATGGCGAAGCATGAAGTACTACACTGTTGGACAGGTAAATACATATATCAAAAATTTAATATCCAGTGATTATCTGCTTAAAAATCTTGTTGTTAAGGGCGAGATATCTAACTGTAAATATCACAGCATGGGGCACATTTATTTCTCTATAAAGGATGAGAGCGGCTCCATGCCTTGTGTTATGTTCAAAGGCAGCATTCCGGCAGGGCTTAAGTTCAGGCTCGAGGACGGAATGTCTGTATACATACAAGGTTCGGTAAATGTATACGAGAGGGACGGCAGATATCAGCTGTATGCAAGGAAGATAATTCAGGATGAGAACCTAAAGGGCAAACTTTTTGCAGAGTACGAGAGGCTGAAGCAGAAGCTGAGTGATGAAGGCCTTTTTGACTTTGAGGTGAAAAAAGAGATTCCTGCTTATCCGAAGGCGGTTGGAATAGTTACTGCAAAAACCGGAGCGGCCATACAGGATATAATGAATATAGCCAGAAGGAGAAATCCTTATGTTCAGCTGGTTCTTTATCCTGCGAAGGTGCAGGGCGAAGGAGCGGCTGAGACCATAGCCAGAGGAATAGAGGTCCTGGATGCTATGGGATTGGACACTATCATAATAGGTCGTGGCGGTGGCTCGATAGAGGATCTCTGGGCCTTCAATGAAGAGATAGTTGCTAGGGCTATATATGCCGCAAAGACACCTATCATTTCCGGTACAGGACATGAGGTTGATAATACTATAGCGGACTATGTTTCCGATAAGAGGGCACCTACCCCGTCAGCAGCGGCAGAGTTAGCCATCCCTGATATTATGTCAACCATTAATAGATTTAATGCTTTGAAAAATGAAATGAACAGAGCAATGAAGTCCAGACTTAATGAGACAGCACTTAGACTTGAGGGAATAAGAAACCGGCTTGAAGCTCGCAGTCCTGAGAAACTTCTTCGAGACAGACA
>AUXO016346456.1_pt1 | contig 16482 bp, 13 predicted proteins | sample 768731 | NCBI WGS metagenome assembly AUXO01 (sample SAMN02715735, study PRJNA202380) | gut metagenome | biome: sheep rumen | host: Ovis aries | place: New Zealand: Palmerston North
GGCTGACGATGTCTCCGCGCGCCGTGACGCCATGCTCGAGACCGTCGCCGAGACGAGCGAGGAGTTCATGGACAAGTATTTCGGCGGTGAGGAGTTCACTGACGAGGAGGTTCTCGGCGCGCTCAAGCAGAACGTATGCCAGTGCGATATGTGCCCGGTGACGATCGGTTCATCGACGAACCTTCAGGGCATCAACATCCTTCTTGACGATATCGTCAGGTATTTCCCGAGCCCGTCCGAGCGCACTATTACCGGAAAGGATGTCAAGAACGATAAGGATTACGAGGCGAACTACAATCCGGACGGCGTGAAGAGCGCGTTTATCTGGAAGACCATCGTTGATCCGTTTATCGGTAAGTATTCCCTCGTCAAGGTTGCTTCCGGAGCGCTGAAGCCGGATGACATGCTCTATGACACCGAATCACAGGATGAGTTCCGCGCCGGCAAGCTCTATGTATTCTGCGGCAACAAGCCTCAGGAGGTTCCGGAGCTTCATGCCGGAGATATCGGAGCTATCGCGAAGCTCGACGCAGCTACGGGAGACACCATCTCAACCAAGGCAGCGCCGATCCTCTTCGATAAGTTTGATGTTTCGACTCCGTACACATACAAGAAGTACGCGGCGAAGAACAAGGGGGATCTCGACAAGGTCGCCCAGGCTCTGGCTAAGATCGCTCAGGAAGACCTGACGATGAAGACCGTCAATGATGCCGGCAACCATCAGACGCTTCTGTACGGTATGGGAGACCAGCATCTTGATATCATCATCAGCAAGCTCCAGTCCAAGTACAAGGTTGAGGCGGAGCTCAGCAAGCCGGCTGTCGCGTTCCGCGAGACTATCCGCAAGAACAGCGATGTCGATTCCAAGTATAAGAAGCAGTCCGGAGGACACGGCCAGTACGGACATGTCAAGATGAAGTTCGAGCCGTCGGGAGACCTCAACACTCCTTATGTATTCGAGCAGATTGTCGTCGGCGGTGCTGTCCCCAAGAACTTCTTCCCGGCTGTCGAGAAGGGTATCGCGGACTCTGTGGGTGCCGGTCCGATGGCCGGATATCCGGTTGTAGGTGTCAAGGCGATTCTCTATGACGGATCCTACCATCCGGTAGACTCCTCCGAGCAGGCATTCAAGACCGCCGCGAATATGGCATTCAAGAAGGGCTTCATGGAAGCCAGCCCGGTTCTCCTTGAGCCGATTGTCTCACTTCATGTTACAGTGCCGGATAAGTTCACCGGTGACGTCATGGGAGACCTGAACAAGAGACGCGGACGTGTCCTCGGCATGAACCCGGATCACAAGGGCAACACCATTGTCGACGCGGACGTTCCTCAGAGTGAGCTGTACGGATACTCCACGACACTCCGCTCCATGACAGGCGGAAGCGGAGACTTCGCTTATGAGTTCGCCCGTTATGAGCAGGCTCCGGCGGATGTCCAGGAGAAGGAGATTGCCGCCCGCGCCAAGGAGCTTGAAGGCTGACAGAGTTTTTCTGATCTGTGATGTTGGGGTCAAAAGTGCCTTTTGCCCCAACTGTGCTGTACGGATCTTTACATCAAATTTATCTTTGAATTATCCCGGCACTATGTTATAATGCCGTGGTAGCACAAGCGAGGGTGCGTTTGTGACATCATATGTGAAGGAGGCCTCAGACATGAAGCATATCAAGACTCTGAACACCAGATCCCTTCAGGAGAGCATGAAGAAGGGCGGATGCGGTGAGTGCCAGACGTCCTGCCAGTCCGCATGCAAGACCAGCTGCACAGTCGGAAACCAGACCTGTGAGAAGAGCAGGTAATAATTTCTGACGATAGATTGAGCTGATACACGAAGATGGAATTGACAGGCTGTCGCAGATAGCACCTGCGGCAGCCTGTTCTATGGAGCTGATACTGCATGGCAGAACGATCAGTTCTGCTTATGACAGGATCCGGCGGAGGGTAATTTGGTACACCAGTATCGGAAAGACGGATATAATATAGTACTTGACGTGGACAGCGGCAGTGTGCATGTCGTTGACGGCCTGGTCTATGACCTGATAGGGAAGCTTAATGGGAATCCGGCCATAGAAGACTCGGATCTTATCTCAGGCCTGGGAGAGGAATACAGCCCTGACGAGGCTGCGGAGGCCCTGGATGAGATAAGGGCTCTTCAGGAAAGCGGGCAGCTCTTTACGCGTGATGTGTACCGCGGCGCTGTTACTGATTTCAGGAAACGGCCTGTTGTCGTTAAGGCTCTATGCCTGCATATTGCGCACGACTGCAACCTGGCCTGCCAGTACTGCTTTGCGGGAGAGGGAGAGTATCACGGAAGACGTGCCCTGATGAGCTTCGAGACCGGAAAGAAGGCGCTTGATTTTCTTGTCGCAAACTCCGGGAACCGAAGGAATCTTGAAGTTGATTTCTTCGGCGGAGAGCCGCTGATGAACTTCGGTGTTGTCAGAGAGCTTGTCGCCTACGGACGCTCCCTTGAAGAAGCTCACGATAAGCACTTCCGATTTACTCTCACGACAAACGGAGTGCTGCTGAATGACAGCATCATGGACTTCTGCAACAGGGAGATGGACAACGTTGTCCTGAGTCTTGACGGCAGGAGAGAGGTCCATGACAGGATGCGCCCGACTAGAAACGGGAAGGGCAGCTATGATCTTGTTCTTCCGAAGTTTCAGGAATTTGCAAGGCGCAGAAAGGCTCTCGGAAAGCAGTACTATATACGCGGGACATTTACTCATTACAATCTTGATTTCTCAAGAGATGTTCTTCACTTCGCGGATCTGGGATTTGACCAGATCTCGATAGAGCCGGTTGTAGCTCCTCCTGATGCGCCTTACGCGATACAGCCCGGGGATCTTGATACCATTAAGGAGCAGTATGACATCCTTGCCCGTGAGATGATCAGGAGAGAGAAAGAGGGAAGAGGCTTTACCTTCTTTCATTTCATGATTGATCTGACCGGCGGACCCTGCGTGTACAAGAGGCTGTCGGGCTGCGGAAGCGGAACGGAGTATCTGGCCGTGACTCCCTGGGGAGACCTGTATCCCTGCCATCAGTTTGTCGGCAACGAAGCGTTTCTCCTCGGCAATGTTACAGAGGGCGTGAAGCGTGAGGATATAGTCGGCACATTCAAGGCATGCAATGTATATTCAAGAAAGGAATGTCCGGATTGCTTCGCGCGGTATTACTGCAGCGGAGGATGCGCGGCGAATTCCTACAATTTCCATGGACGCATTGACAGTGTCTATGAGATCGGGTGTGAGCTCGAGAGGAAGAGAGTAGAGAGCGCGCTTCTGATAAAGGCCGCTCTTGCTGAATACTTACAATAATGTATTCGTAACTGTTGATTCATTTCCGCCTTCCGGACGCGGGCGGCGGAGATGCAGTATTGGTTGGCTTAGAAAAGAGGAACAGACCAATGAAAAAGAGAAATGCCGGGATTATCCTGGCGGTGATTGCCATTGCGCTCGTGCTGCTTATCTACACGGCATTTGTCGGATGGGGTCCGACAGGAACAGGCGCGGCGAAGAACATCAAGCTCGGACTTGACCTTGAGGGTGGTGTCTCCATCACTTATCAGGCAGTTGAGTCCAACCCTTCAGCGGAAGACATGTCGGATACCGTCTATAAGCTTCAGCAGCGTGTTGACGGTTATTCAACAGAGGCTTCCGTCTATCAGGAAGGAAGCAACCGTATCAATATCGAGATTCCCGGCGTATCTAATGCCGATGAGATTCTTGAGGATCTCGGAAAGCCCGGATCGTTGGAGTTCCAGCTCTCAGACGGCACGGTTATCCTTGACGGTACGCATGTGACCTCGGCTGAGGCGGCCTCGCAGAGAGACAACATGAACAATACGGAATATGTTGTCCAGCTGGAGTTTGATAAGGAAGGAACCAAAGCGTTTGCCGACGCAACCAGCGCTAATGTCGGAAATACAATCTCCATCGTATATGATGGCGAGACGGTCAGCGCTCCGCGTGTAAATGAACCCATCACAGACGGAAAGTGCGTGATTTCCGGTTCATTTACGATCGAGAGCGCGCAGGAACTCGCGTCCTATATAAGGATCGGTTCCCTTTCCCTCGAGCTTGAAGAGATCCGCTCCAATGTTGTCGGGGCCCAGCTCGGACAGAGAGCGCTCAGCACTTCCCTCCGCGGAGGAATCATCGGTCTTGCTATCGTTATCCTGATCATGATCATCGCCTACAAGGTTCCTGGTATTATCGCCGGCTTCGCGCTTATCCTGTACGCGGCTCTCGACCTTGTCGCGATCAACGCGTTTGATATGACGCTCACGCTTCCCGGCATTGCCGGCGTCATTCTGTCGATCGGTATGGCCGTTGACGCGAACGTCATTATTTACGCGCGTATCCGTGAGGAGATCGCTTCAGGCAAGTCTGTGCGGTCTTCTATCGACATAGGCTTCAAGAAGGCTCTGTCCGCCATTATCGACGGCAATGTGACGACTCTGATCGCCTGCTTCGTGCTGAACCTGATGGCTACCGGATCAGTCAAGGGCTTCGCTCAGTCTCTTGCGCTTGGTATCGTCCTCTCCATGTTCACGGCTCTTGTAATCTCAAGGCTGCTCGTAAATGCCTGCTACGCGTTCGGCATGCAGGATGAGAAGTACTTCGGAAAAGCCCTGAAGTTCAACAGGCTTCATCTTGTCGCCAGGAGGAAGGTCCTGTTCACGATCGCCATCATCTGCATGATCTCAGGCCCGTTGTTCTGCGTGATTAACAACGCCCGCGGAAACGGCGCCCTGAACCTCTCTATGGAGTTCAGGGGCGGTACGGCGACGGATGTCACATTTGAAAAGGATTACAGCATTGATGAGATTGACAGCAGCATCAAGCCGATATTCCAGAGCGTGATCAACAGTGCCGAGATCCAGTCTCAGAAGGTGTCAGGCGCAAATGAGATCATCTTCAAGACAAGACAGCTCAGCGTCGATGAGAGGCAGGAGCTGACAGAGGCCCTGAACGAAGAGTTCCCGATCGCCACCTACACAGACAACAAGGGTGAGGAAGCGCTGTCAATCAACTTTGAGACGATAAGCTCGACCATCTCCAACGAGATGAGGAGAGACGCTGTTATCGCTGTTATCATAGCGGTTTTCTGCATGCTGGTATATATCTGGTTCCGCTTCTCGGATGTAAGATTCGCTTCGGCGGCGGTTCTGGCTCTGGTGCACGATGTGCTTCTGGTGTTCGCCTCCTACGCGATCATCAGGATATCCATCGGCAATACCTTCATAGCGGCTATGCTGACTATCGTCGGTTATTCTATCAACGCTACGATCGTTATATTCGACCGTGTGCGTGAGAACCTGAAGGAGAGGAAGAGCTTCGATTCCCTCGAGGATCTGGTAGATATGAGTATCACGTCTACCATGACGAGATCGATCTACACCTCGCTGACAACCTTCGCGACCATCGCGTGCCTGTACATAGTAGGCGTACCGTCGATCCGTGAGTTCGCGCTTCCGCTGATGGTCGGTATCGTGGCCGGCGCATTCTCCTCAGTATGCCTGACCGGTCCTATCTGGTATGTACTGCGCATAGCGAAGGATAAGAGGGACCAGGCTGCCGAGAAGGCGGCTCAGGCAGCGAAGGCCGCTCAGAAGATTACGGCCAGCAAGAAAAGGAAGAAGAAGACTTCCCGCTGATGTATGATTCCTGACCTTTGTGTCGGATAAATACCATATGATGCCGGAGTCAAAAGTGCCTTTTGACACTTGCATTACCATATGCATAAAACAGATTCAGAGACAATATCCGGAATCTGTTTTATGCATCTTTCTATTTTCGGAAGAAGCTTTGGAGGAATCATATATGTCATACCGGGCAAGGCAGCGCTGGATACAGCAGGTTCGCGGAGGAGACCGGAGCATAGCTGAAAAGTTCGGAATCGACCCGCTCGTCGCGAGAGTACTTATCAACCGCGGGATAACTGACGATGAAGAGATCCGCCGTTTTCTCTATGGAACTCTTGATGATCTTGACGATGCTTCAGGCCTGGACCAGGCCATGCAGGCCGTCTCCATGATTCATTCATATGTCTCGGCCGGAAGGCATATCCGTATAATCGGTGACTATGACGCCGACGGCATCTTCTCTGTCTACATTCTGTATCATACTCTTGAGCTTGACGGGGCCCGTCTGAGCTTCGACGTCCCTGACCGGATAACGGACGGGTTCGGTATGAGCCGGAGACTTGTGGAGGAGGCATGCAGCGACGGAGTTGAGCTGATAATCACCTGCGACAACGGGATCGCTCAGACCGAAGAGATTGCCCTTGCAAAGAGCCTCGGAATGGCCGTCATAATCACAGACCACCATGAACCGAATTATAAGATAGATGAAGATGGCAGGAAGGTATTCATGCTTCCTGAAGCCGACTTCATCGTTGACCCCAAGAAGCCGGGCTGCGGTTATCCCAACAAGGATCTGTGCGGCGCCGCTGTCGCGTGGAAGCTGATGTATCTCTATGAGGGCATATATATGTCCGGCGGCAGAGCGGAAGCGTCCATGCACGAAGGCTCAGGCAGCGCCCGTCTGCCGGCTGTCACCGAATGTCCTGTCGCTATGGAGAACCTTCCCTTCGCGGCGGCAGCGACTGTAACTGATATTATGAAGCTGCGCGGTGAGAACAGGATCATCGTAAAGTACGGGCTGAAGCTTCTTGGAAAAACCGCCAATACAGGCATGCGCGCCCTGATAAGATGCTGCGGCCTGGAGAATCGGGAGCTTCGCACCAGTGACATCGGTTTTGTGATAGGCCCGTGTATCAATGCTTCAGGCAGGCTGGACACGGCAAGGCGCGTCATAGAACTGCTGCTGACCACGGATCCCCAAAGAGCTTCCCAGGAGGCCATGAGGCTGTCTGAGCTTAACTCTCAGAGAAAGGCCATGACTGAGGCCGGCAGGGAGGCGGCATTCGATCTGATAGAGAATACAGGCCTTATTGATGACAAAGTGCTGATAGTTTATCTGAAGGGTATTCACGAGTCGGTCGCGGGCATAATAGCTTCTAAGGTGAAGGAAACCTATATGCGCCCGGCGATAGTATTTACGGACACGGAGAATCCAGACCATCTCAAGGGAAGCGGGAGATCGATTGATGCTTTCAACATGCATGAAGAGCTGTCGAAGATCAGCGATGTCTTCGTTAAGTTCGGAGGGCATGCGATGGCGGCGGGAGCTACAATTGAGAGAGCGCGGCTTGATGAACTCAGGTTAAGGATAAACCAGGGCTGCACGCTCACTGAGAATGACCTTACACAGGAGATACTGATCGACGCGGCGCCGCCGTTCTCCTACCTTTCCATGGATCTGATATCTGCCCTTTCGTCAATTGAACCGTTTGGGCCGGGTATGAGAAACGTCATGCTCGGATGCAGCAAGGTTCGCATTCTCAGTATGGAAGTGCTTGGCGCAAACAGAAACTGTGTGAGGATGCTTCTTGACGACGGCACCGGGCGCATGAACGGCGTGTACTTCGGCGACGCCGGCCAGTTCATTTCCTATCTGAAGGAGAAGTATCCTGAGAAGGATGCCGCGAAGCTGATGCTCGGCGGCGAAAATGACATACGTCTGACCCTGGCGTACCGTCCGGAGGTTCATGAATTCCGTTTTGAGCGCAGCATTCAGTTGAAGATTGCGCATTTTCAATAACTGTGATATTCTCGAAGTTGTATGATTGAGTTGTAATAGAAATGATTGGGGAAGAAGGATGACGAGTAAACAGAGAGCTTATCTGAAGAGCCTGGCTTCTAAGGAGGATACGATACTTCAGATTGGAAAAGAGGCGCTGACTCCCGAGAATACGGCTTCTATCGAAGAGGCTCTTGAAGCCAGGGAGCTTATCAAGGTCGGTATTCTGCAGAATTGCCTCGACGATATTCATTCTATCGCGCAGACGGCTGCTGACCGTACAAGGTCACAGCTTGTTCAGGTGATAGGGAGAAAGTTCGTCCTCTACAGAGAGGGAAAGGGAGATAAGAAGAAGATCGAGCTTCCCGCAGAGAAGAAACGCGCTTAAGGAGTGAGCCGGATGAGTGTATCCAGACGAAGAGTAGGCATCATGGGCGGCACATTTGACCCCGTCCATATCGGACATCTGATTCTGGGTGAGAGCGCCAGAGTCCAGTTTTCTCTGGAGAAGGTTCTGTTTATGCCGTCGGGCAATCCTCCGCATAAGAAAAACCGGGACGGCGCCACGAATGAGGAGCGCGTGGAGATGGTCCGCCTCGCGATATCTTCCAATCCTCATTTTGAGCTGTCTCTGGAGGAGATGCATGAGGAAGGATATGTATACACAAAGGAGACGCTCAAGCGGCTTAGGCAGAGGCATCCGGACACCGATTACTACTTTATCATGGGGGCTGATTCGGTTCTGACCTTTGACAGCTGGATGGGGCCTCAGGAGATATGTGATCAGTGCATCCTCGCTGCGGCTGTCAGGGACAGCTTGGATGTGGAACAGCTGGATCAGGCCATAGGGCATCTGAAAGAGAAGTATCACGCTGACATACGGAAGCTGGAGAGCCCGAACCTTGATATCTCATCTCACGGCATACGATCATGGGTATCTGAGGGCAGGAGCATACGCTACTATGTTCCGGATCCTGTCATGAACTACATCTTAGATAAGGGTATATATGGGAAGCTATAATCTGATCAAACTCCAGAAAAAAGTGAAGAAAGAGCTTGACGCGGACCGTTTTCAGCACACGCTGGGAGTTATGTATACCTCAGCGGCTCTCGCCATGCGTTACGGTGAGGATATAGAGAAGGCACAGGTTGCAGGCCTTCTGCACGACTGCGCAAAATGCATTCCCAATGATAAGAAGATCAGGATGTGCAAGGAGCGGCAGATCGAGATCTCCAAGGTCGAGCTCAAGTCGCCGTTTCTGCTTCACTCCAAGCTCGGAGCTTATCTGGCAAAAGAGAAGTACGGGGTTGAGGATCCGGATATACTGAGCGCTATCATGTGGCATACGACCGGGCGTCCAAATATGACGAGGCTGGAGAAGATCGTATTCACAGCGGATTACATTGAACCTCAGCGCTGCAAGGCTGAGAATCTGCCCAAGGTGCGCAGGCTGGCGTTTCATGATCTGAATCTTACGGTATGCCGCATTCTCGAGGATACGCTTCACTATCTTGATTCGGGACAGGCCGAGATAGATCCTATGAGCAGGAGCGCCTACCGTTATTACCACAACCTGTTCTATGAAACCGAGGATAAAGGTCATTCCATTACATCATAGTTGTGAGCAGCATGAACTTTTGAACCGACATCATATGTATTGCTGACCGGCACCGCAGTATTACCACAATAAGAGAGGAGAGTGCTCTATGGCGTACGACAGTTCCAGAGAGATGGCAAGGGCGGCCTATCGCGCGCTGGAGGAAAAGAAGGCTGAAAACATAACGATGATCGATATTGAGCAGGTAAGTACTCTTGCCGACTATTTCATCATCGCGTCAGGTAAAAACAGGAACCAGATTCAGGCTATGGCTGATGAGGTCGAAGATGTGCTTGGAAGAGCGGGACATGATGTGAAGCACAAGGAGGGATATCAGACGGCCAACTGGATTCTTCTTGACTATGGTGATATAGTCATTCATATCTTTGATACACAGAACCGTCTGTTCTATGATCTGGACCGGATCTGGAGGGACGGCAGGGCTGTATCTATTGAAGAACTGGAGGAAGGTAGCAAAGACAATGTCGATTGATAATCAATTTCTGATCAAAAAAGTAACTCAGCGGGATTCATTTATTGCGTGCTTCTGTGCTTCGACACGCATGCCGTTTCTGTTCTGCGATCCGGTCAGCTATGCGGATCAGGCCTGGGTCTTCGCCGATGAAGCCGGGCTTAAGGAGTTCGTTGAAAGATTCTCAGCGAAGAAGATCCCGCTGCAGGGCGTCATGATACGCAAGGATCAGTTCACCGGATTCTTCGGATCACTGCTCCATATCGGCGTAACTGAGATCGTATTCACCGAGAATGGCGCGAGCGTCCCGATTCCGATCGAACAGTTCGTCAGGCTGAAGGACATGTCGTCTGTTCCGGAAGCTCTCAGGCCGCTGGAGAATCCACAGCTCATGCTTACGGGTATATACCTGATGCAGGAAGTTACAAGAAAGGTTCCGAACGAGGAGAAAGAGGATCTGAATGACCTCAACGAGGAGTTTCTCGTGAATCTCGCCAGAGCGAGATTCCTTATCCCTGTCCAGGTGAAGGATGGTCCGGAAAACCCCGGCGAGAAGATGCAGAAGAAGCAGTTCGGATTCATAAACATCACTCTGAAGAACGGAGACGTTTACCGTCCCATATTTGCCGACAATATGGAATTTCAGAAGTTCCGCCAGCAGAAGAAGGACGTTCAGGCAATCACTATGCCTTTCGCGGGATTGAAACAGGGGCTTCCTGCCGAAGCTAAGGGATATCTTCTCAACCCCAACGGCTGCCAGATAGTCCTCCAGAGGCCTCTGATTGACCAGGTTCTGGCAAACTTCCCGGACGATGTGAAGAAGGGGACCAGTGAAGCGATGAAGCTTGCCCAGTCCCTGGCCGGACCGCAGGTCAGGAAGGGAGCGAAGGCTGCGCCTTCAGCATCAGCGCACAGCAAGGTCATGAAGATGCCTGAGAAGAAAGACTGAAAAAGCTTCCGCTGTAATTCAAAGAGAACGGGACTGCCGCCAGACGCAGATGATACTCTGCAGAAGACGGCAGTCCCTGTTATGTTTCATCAGCGGCGCGGGCCCACGCCGCGGCCGGTTTATCTTTGAGGGGCTGGTGACGCCAGCCGGAGGCGGCGTAATGGGGATCTACATGAAGCGCAGCACGCCGAAAACCTTGCCGAGGATCTCGAGATCTTTGCCGACGATTATCGGATCCATGGTCTCGTTCTCAGGCTGCAGCCTGACATGCCCATGCTCCTTATAAAAGGTCTTGACGGTTGCGGAATCTTCGATCAGCGCGACAACTATATCTCCGTTGTGTACGTCTTTGTTCTGCTCCACGAGAACCAGATCTCCGGAGTTGATACCGGCGCGTATCATGCTGTCGCCCTTGACCCTTAGCATGAAGGACTGGTTGTGCGGCATATATTCAGCGGGAACGGGAAAATAGTTCTCGATGTTCTCCTGAGCAAGGATCGGAACTCCGGCGGCCACAGTACCTACAAGAGGGACGTTGACTGTCTCGCGGCGGGTCAGATTGAACTGGTCGTCTATAATCTCAATCGCGCGGGGCTTTGTGGGATCCCTTCTGATATATCCGTTCTTTTCAAGAGTCTCAAGGTGAGAGTGAACCGAGGATGTGGACTTCAGGCTGACCGCTTCGCATATCTCACGGACAGCGGGAGGATACCCCCTGTTCAGAATCTCGCTCTTGATAAAGTCCAGAATCTCCTGCTGCTTCCTGGATATCTTTCCGTAAGCCATGACAAGTACCTTACCTTTCTGTCTTCTTATGATGTCCGCTGGCCTCATATGTTAATGACGGCCGCCCGGTACAGGCAGCGCAGACACCTTTTGGCTAATTTTAACATAGCGGCACCGTGAATGCAAACAAATGTTTCGAAAATCTGTTCGGAACCCATTTCCGCATCTTCATTATTACTTAGGAATCCCTACAGAAAAGCAGTGTGTTTGCACAATTGTTTTCATTGTTTGATCTTGTTATAATACAGTCAACAACAGGCTGCCCCGGCGTTCAGGCTTCAGCTAACCGGTCTGGGCAGGGACAGGATTACAGGAGGAAACCGATATGAAGAAGAGAGTATTAGGGGTGCTTCTGAGCGCAGCTCTGACGCTGTCTGCCATGGGAGGTGCTGTTCCCATGACGGCGATGGCCGATTCCATGATGGTAGTCACGGTCGGCGCGGATCTGTCTGAAGAAGAGAGAAACAGGATTCTGAATTATTTTAATGTTGCGGGACAGAGCTATACTACCATTACCGTCACCAACAATGATGAGTGGGCGCACCTTGGCAGCTATATGAGCCGTGACATCGTCGGATACCGTACGATCAGCTGTGCTCTTATACGTCCGATGACATCGGGAGGAATTCAGGTCAAAACAGCAAATCTGACGTATGTCACATCGAATATGATCGCGTCGAACCTGGCGACTGCAGGAGTCACGAACTGTGAGGTGCTTGCGGCAGCCCCGTTCCAGGTATCAGGAACCGGCGCCCTTACCGGAGCGCTGATGGCATATGAGAATCTGTCGGGAGTGACTCTGGATGAGTCCAAGAAGCAGGCAGCCGCGCAGGAATTCGCGACGACCTATGAACTCGGACAGACGATAGGCCAGCAGGAGGCGCAGCAGATCGTAAATGATGTGAAGATGCAGGTCATCAACGGGACGCTGGAGGAGGATAATTCCGTTTCCTATGAGGAGATCACCAAGATCGTGAATGATGTCGTCAACAACTATACGACGAACAATACAACCAACAACAACACAACCAACAATACTACCAATATTACAAACAATACCAGACTGACCGACGCTGATATCGCCGCACTGCAGGAGCTCGCTGTGCAGATCGCGAAGGAATCCTATGAGCAGGGTACCATCGACGCCCTGGCTCAGATTCAGAAGACTCTTGAAGGGCAGACCCAGACACAGAGCAGTGCCGCTACAGTTGTTATCGAGCAGAACGCGGCTCCTACCGTTGAAGCTCCTGTGTCTGCAGATACCACACAGGACAATACGAACCTTTCAGCTGCTGATCAGGCGCTCTCACAGGACAGCCTGCTGACGAATACAAATGAAAATGCGCTGGCTTCGACGACGGAGAACGGTTCGGTCATCACTTCATCGACTGCGGAGACTACGATTAACGAAGAGAATTCAACGAATCTTGATACTCAGATTGAAGAGCAGCAGATGGCTGCCCAGTCCACCGCGGATGCTGAGAATGCACAGGCAGCAGCCGATTCAGGTATCCCTGCCCCGACAGATTCTGCCTCTATACCTGCCCCGACAGATGTTGCGGTAATCGGAGGAGATAACGGCCAGGAACAGCAGGCAACCGATATACCGGCAGCTGTTGATACGGCACAGACTACCGATGCTCCGGAGGCTGTTGATGCTTCGCAGACTACCGATACGCCGGAGGCTGTCGATGTACCTTCAGAGGGCACAGATACCGTCGATGCTCCGGCTGATGGACAGACAGAACAGCAGGGTGGGAATACTGAAGACACTGCGGGCCCTGCTGAAGAAGGACAGCCCGGTTCCGACGATCAGAACACAGATGAGAATACCGTGCCGGAGAATGTAACAACTATTACAGCTGATGCCATTGCTGATGGAACGGTTACCTTCAGATCCTGCAGCAGCACCGGCGAAGGCAGCCCGGCATCCGGAATCTCTCCGGTCGAAGTTGTAGTTCCTTATGAGAACCTCACTCCTGTCAGCGGCGCGCTTCACGTAATGAACGGAAGCGGAGCGGAGGCGGCATACCTGGATATTACTCCTGATGAGAGCAGCCTGAAGCTTCTGACGAATGCTGATTCCTATGATGTACCCGCCGGCTCGACGAAGATCCTCATGGTTCCGAAGGATGACAATGACATCACTCTTCAGACTGATTTCGCGCCTGTCGCGGGTGAGACCTACACCTACACCTTCAGCGCTGAGTTTGATACCGCCGACGGCAAGCTTGATATCCAGATTGATAACTATGATCCTTACAACACAAGCGCGGTCAGCGACAAGGGCTTCAGCTTAAACGGATCCTGCATGAACAGGTCAGTGGCGGAAGGCGCCTCGGGAAGTGTCCTCTTCCCGTCTGACGGATCCGCTGTGTTCGCGACAGTTACAGCTGACGGTCAGAGCATGGCGACAGTGAACGTCACCAGCTCCGCGGATGGCTCCGTGCTTGGCGGCGTGACCGCGGGATCCGGCGATGTGGTTAATATCGTACCGATCCAGAGCGGTCCTGTGACACTTACGATCACATACTACTCTGCAGCTCCTGAGGACGGCGTCTCAGTCGATCCTGCAGCCGCGGTCGGTACAGCGCAGTACACAATCTATTTCAGCTGACAATCAGTGCTGCCATGCCTTACAGAGTTTTACAGGCTCGTATAAAGCATATTTACCAAATTGCTGATCAAGGATAACTTCATACATAACAGGCACCCGGAAGGAGCTTCCTTCCGGGTGCTTTTCATGGCGGAACCGATCGGATTGTGCTTTCAAGGATGTGGAAGATTGTCAGTTTATCTGATTTGATTTATAATCTTATGATATAGAGGCCAATAGCCCTGAAGCGGGAGAAAGACAATCTTTTGGCCGCGACATCATCTGTTTATACCTCTGAAACACATGTAATACAATCATCAGCCATATGAAAAAGAGCAAGGCAAAATATAAAAAAACAAAGCCGGTCAGCATTCGTGAGAGTGTTGAGATGTTCATCCTGTCGCTTCCGACATTGATCTGGTATGTCCTGTTCTGCTACCTTCCCATGTTCGGCCTTCTGATCGCATTCAAGAGATACAGACCGGCAGCGGGCAGAGGCTTCCTATACAGTCTGTTCGTAAACAGTGAATGGGCCGGACTGGACAACTTCCGGTTCCTGTTCGCAAATAACAAGGCCACAACAATACGGATGTTCGTGAATACGATAGGCTATAATATCGTGTTCATACTGCTGAGCATCCTGCTGCCTGTTACATTTGCGATCATACTGTCAAACATCAAGTCGCAGAAGCTGGCAAAAGTTTGCCAGAGCGCTATGTTCATCCCGTATTTCCTGTCATGGGTCGTGGTCGGATACTTCGTATACGCCTTTCTCTCGACTGACAACGGACTTATCAATCATATGCTGGTTCAGATGGGCAGAAGCCCTGTCAAATGGTATCAGGCGGAGGCGCTGCCTGCCTGGCCGTTTATTCTGGTTCTTCTGTATATCTGGAAAAATGTCGGATACGGGATGGTCATATATCTGGCCGCGATCAAGGGAATCGATCAGACATTGTATGAGTCCGCGGTCATCGACGGCGCGGGCAAGTGGCAGCAGGTCAAGTATATAACACTTCCTCAGATTAAGCGGATCATCGTGATCATGTTCATATTGTCGCTTGGCAGGATCTTCAACTCAGACTTCGGCCTGTTCTATCAGACAACGCGAAACTCAAGCTCCCTCACGCCGGCGTTTCTGACAATTGACGTCTATCTGTTCAATGCTCTGTTCAGTTCAACCAGGCCGGTATACGGGTATATCTCGGCTGGTGGGCTGCTTCAGTCCGTGCTGGGATGCCTTACAATTCTTGTGGCAGCCTGGATCGTGAAGAAGGTTGATCCTGAGAGCGCCATATTGTGATCAACCCGCCAATTATCGACTACAGCTTGCTCAGCGCTTAACGATCTCACAATCTTGTTGATATGCCGACAGACGGAAAGGCATTAAGGATATAACGATGCAGGACAGGAACATGAGAAAAAAGAGAAGAGAAGAGGACTACATCGCCAGCGGCATGATCCGCTTCAACAGCTACAGGAAGGGACATGATATCGCATTTACCCTGATGTTTATCCTGTTTGCTTTCCTGTGCCTTCTTCCGCTTATATTCGTGTTCATAATATCGCTGTCGTCGGACGCGTCGATACGCGCCGTGGGTTACAGCTTCTTTCCGGTTGAATGGACCGGCACCGCGTACCAGTATCTGTGGAGGCTCCGCCAGACGGTCGGGCGCGCGGTGTTTAATTCTCTGTTCGTAACAATTGTTGGAACGGTTCTGTCCGTTTTCCTGATATCCACGATGGGATACGTCCTGTCGAGAAAGCATTTTGTTCTGCGGCGCTTTTACACGGTTCTCATATTTATCCCGATGCTGTTTTCAGGAGGACTGCTGTCAACCTATGTTGTAAATACACAGATGCTGGGGCTCAAAAACACCTATCTGGCATTGATCCTGCCTCTTGCGTGTTCCTCTTTCTATATTATCGTCATGAGGTCATTTTTCGATGTGATGGTGCCGCAGGAGGTCATTGAGTCAGGCCAGATAGACGGGGCGTCGCATATCCGCATCTTCTTCAGTCTTGCGCTTCCGCTGTCAAAACCGGCGCTCGCGACCATAGGGCTGTTCCAGAGCTTCGCGTACTGGAACGACTGGTATCAGGCAAGGCTGTATCTGGACTCAGGCGCCAAATCGCTGTTTCCCCTGCAGTATATACTGATGAATATAGAGAACAATATCAAACTGCTTGCGACGAATGACTCATTCGCGTCCGCGTTCTCCGGCATCTCTATTCCCGGGGAATCCATACGCATGGCAATCGTTGTTATCACGGTTCTGCCGATCATGCTCGCGTACCCTTTCTTCCAGAGATATTTCACATCGGGGCTGATCGTAGGAGCTATAAAGGGCTGAGTTAATAAAGAGGTGCACATAGAGAGTATGAGGAGCGCGGGAGTTGCGAAGCAACGAAGCGATCCGTACATCATGGTT